>Ga0315294_10003376_pt1 | contig 17387 bp, 13 predicted proteins | sample YL17G13_40_MG_FD_203626 | JGI IMG/M metagenome (GOLD analysis project Ga0315294, IMG submission 203626) | Sediment microbial communities from Yellowstone Lake, YNP, Wyoming, USA - YL17G13_40 | ecosystem: Environmental > Aquatic > Freshwater > Lake > Sediment | place: USA: Wyoming | collected... | reverse complement strand
GCGGAAAGAAATTTCTAGATTAAAAAAGGATGCCGAAGGAGCACTCTCAACGAACCAAAGAAAGATCTTAAGAAGGTTAAAAATCTTCCAGGCCATGGAAAAGGCAAAGATTGGACCAGAGTGGATGTTTTTGACCATCCTGCCTGTTTTGCCTCCTGATCTTAGGCCGATGGTTCAGCTAGATGGAGGAAGATATGCCTCTTCTGACTTGAATGATCTCTATCGCCGAGTAATTAATAGGAATAATCGTCTAAAATACTTAATAGAGGTAAGGGCTCCAGAGGTAATTATTAGGAATGAAAAAAGAATGCTTCAAGAAGCAGTTGATGCATTAATTGATAACAGTATGAGGAAAGGCACGACCATTCAGGCCACTACCGGAGGAAGAAGACTTTTAAAATCTCTAGCTGACATGCTTAAGGGGAAGCAAGGAAGATTCCGCCAGAATCTTTTAGGGAAAAGAGTCGATTATTCTGGAAGATCGGTAATTGTAGTGGGGCCTGATTTAAAGTTTAGTCAATGTGGGATACCAAAAAAGATGGCCCTAGAATTGTTCAAGCCATTTGTTATCCAGAGAATTTTAGAAAAAGAACTGGCCTTCAATGTCAGGGGAGCTAGTCATTTGATTGAGCAAGAAACCGATGAGGTATGGGCTATTTTAGAAGAGATTGTTAAAAATAAGTTGGTATTACTGAATAGGGCTCCTACTTTACATCGCTTAGGCATTCAGGCTTTTCAGCCAATTTTAATTGAGGGCGAAGCAATCAGAATTCATCCCTTAGTCTGTAAGGCCTTTAATGCTGATTTTGATGGAGACCAAATGGCTGTTCACCTTCCTTTATCTGAAGAAGCCCAGAAAGAGGCTAAAGACATTATGCTGTCTTCCATTAATCTTCTAAAACCAGCTACTGGTACTCCAATTGTTTCTCCTAGCCAGGATATTGTTTTGGGTTGCTATTGGATTACTCAAATAAAAGAAGGAGCGAAAGGAGAAGATAAGCTTTTTGGCTCTCAAAACGAGGCAATTTTAGCCCATGATACTGGTACTGTTGATCCACGGGCTAGAATTAACGTTCGTATAGATAAAAAGATTTACGAAACGACAATAGGCAGGATTCTTTTTAATCGTACCCTTCCTTCAGAAATGTCTTTTTTTAACGAAGAAATTACAGGAAAGAAATTAGAAAAAATAGTGAGCATTATTATTGAAAGGACAGGATCAGAAAATTCAACGGTATATTTAGACAAAATAAAAGAGTTGGGATTTGATGCTGCCACCCAGTCTGGAATATCTTGGGGGATGGATGACCTAATAGTACCAGCAGAAAAAGGAGAGATAATCAAAGCTGCTGAGAAAGAGGTTGAAACTATTAACAGCCATTTTAAAAAAGGCCTTCTCTCAAAAGAAGAGAGAAGAAACCAGGTGATTGAGATTTGGCATCGAGTTAAATCAGAAATTGAAAGATTAGTGCCCAAAGCATTGCCTCCTTTAAGTTCAGTTTTCACTATTATTTCCTCAGGCGCTAGAGGTTCTTGGGCTCAGCCGGTTCAGATGGTAGGCATGAAAGGATTGGTAACTAATCCTATGGGCCAAATAATCGAACTACCCGTGAAAAGTTCTTATAAAGAAGGCTTTGGAATTCTGGAATATTTTATATCAACCCATGGAGCAAGAAAGGGGACAGCAGATACTGCTCTGAGAACTTCAATTGCTGGTTATTTAACCCGGAGATTAGTTGATGTTTCTCATGAAATCGTAATTGCTGAAGAAGATTGTCAGACTTCTCAGTCTTTTGCTATATTTAAAGATGATGCTGATGAAATAGGACAGAATTTTCTCTTAAAGATTTTAGGAAGAGTGGTTGCAGAAACGATTAAGAATCCTAATTCCGAAGGAAAGAAGAGAAAAGAAAAAGTAATAATTCAAAAAGGCGAGGTTATTGACTGGGAAAAAGCTAACTCAATTATTGACCTTGGTATTAAAGAGGTTAAGGTTCTCTCTCCTCTAAGCTGCCAATCCAATAGAGGAATATGCCAAAAATGTTATGGATGGGATTTAGGAAGAAATCACCTAATTAATATGGGAGAAGCAGTAGGGATAGTTGCAGCCCAAGCGATTGGGGAGCCAGGAACTCAACTGACAATGAGAACTTTCCATTTGGGAGGTGTAGCGGGTGAAGGAGATATTACCTTGGGGTTACCTCGAGTGGAGGAAATTTTTGAAAGTAGACCTCCCTTAAGAGAGGCTCAAATTTCTACCATTGAAGGTAAAGTCATTGAGATTACCCCAGAAAGAACCATAAGAATAAAAGGGGACGCTAAACACGGGAAAAAGAAACCAGAAATAGCAGAATATAGAATTCCTCCTCGCCAGGCGATTTTAATAAATTTAGGAGATTCAATCCAAAAAGGCCAGCCCCTTTCTGAAGGCGATATAGATCTAAAAGAACTTCACCGTTTGACCAGTCAAGAAGAAGTCCAGCGCTATATCGTTAAAGAAATTCAGAAAGTTTATGTTTCCCAGGGAGCAACCATTCACGATAAACACATTGAGGTTATAGTAAAACAAATGTTCTCAAGGGTCAGAATAAAAGACGAAGGAGATAGCAATTTTACTACCGGTGAAATCAGAGAAAAAGCAGAAGTCCTTGAGACTAATTTAAAACTAAAAAAAGAAAAGAAAAAATTAGCAACTTTTCAGCCAATTCTGCTAGGTATTTCCAAAGTTGCCCTGACAACCGACTCTTTTTTATCTGCTGCATCCTTTCAAGAAACTTCACGAGTTCTAATAAAGGCAGCCATTGAAGGTAAAGAGGATAAATTGAGAGGTTTAAAAGAGAATGTTATAATAGGGAAGTTGATACCCGCTGGCACAGGATTTCCTAAATAAAAAAATAGAAGTTATTAATTAACGATCGCAAACTATTACTTTAGAAAGGTGGCAAAGAGGAAAAATCAAAAGAATTCAAGAAGGTCTAATGGAAGGGAAAAGGGCCCTTTTAGAATTGATTTCCTTGAAGAAACTAAAAAAAAGATTTGGGGAGTAATCCTTGCTACCTTATCTTTAATTTTGACTTTAAGCTTCCTCGATTTAGCTGGGCCCGGCGGTAACATTTTAAAAGTAATCTCTACTTTATTAATTGGAAGGGTTGCATTTTTATTGCCCCCTCTTTTTATTTTTCTTTCAATTTTATTCTTCAAAACGGAATATCGTAAAATTTACTTACCCGTTCTTCTTGGCTTCTTAATTATTATTATAGGAATATCGGGGATTTTAGGTCTTATTCAAGGCGAGGAAAAAATAGGAGGGCATTTGGGCTATTGGATTTCGCGGCCAACCCTTGCCTTATTTGATTTCTGGGCATCTTTTGTAATTTTTTTAACTCTTAGCCTAATTGGCGTTTTTATCTTATCCCAATTTTTCTTTCCTAAAAAAGAAAAAGAACAATTAAGTGAAAAGTCGCCTTCATTAATTAGAAAAATTTTCCTTCCCAAATTTGAAGTAAAAGAAATTCCACCCCTTGTAAGGGAAGAAAAACTTTCCTCTCCCGAGACTGAAAAAATTCCAATCTCTCAACAAATCTCCCCCTTAGAATTAAAAATAAAGTCGATTAATGGAGGTATTTCACCTTATCAGTCACCACCCCTTAATTTACTTGAAAATGATTCGGGGGTTCCTTCAGCCGGTGATATTAAAACAAACTCAGCCATTATTAAAAGAACTCTTCAGAATTTCGATATTCCAGTTGAAATGGGGCAAATAAACATCGGCCCAACTGTTACTCAGTATACCTTGAAACCAGCTGAAGGAGTAAGATTATCTAAAATTACCGCCTTAAATAATGATCTTTCTTTGGCTCTGGCCGCCCATCCAATCAGAATAGAGGCTCCTATCCCAGGAAAGTCTTTGGTTGGTATTGAAATTCCTAACAAAGTTAGGACACTCGTAAGATTAAGGAGCTTAATAGGTCACCCCGATTTTCAGAGGTCAATCTCAAATTTAACTTTTGCTTTAGGAAGAGACGTAATGGGCTCATCGGTTTTTGCTGATTTGGGAAGAATGCCCCATCTTTTAATCGCTGGTTCTACGGGTACTGGTAAATCCATCTGCTTGAACAATTTAATTGTCAGCCTTTTATATAAAAATTCTCCAGAAATTTTAAAGTTCATTTTAATTGACCCCAAAAGAGTAGAATTTCCAATTTACAATTCATTAGAGCATCTTTTAACCCCGGTCATCCTCGGCACAAGGCAGGCCGTTAATGTACTTAAGTGGTTAATTGGTGAGATGGAGAGGAGATTTGAAATCTTTGGAGCTCAAAAAAGCCGGGATATATTAAGCTATAACGAGATGATGGCTAATACTCGCCAGAATTCACTTCTACCCTACATTGTTTTAATTATTGACGAGTTAGCCGATTTAATGGCTGCTAGAGGAAAGGAAATAGAGGCAGGAATCGTTAGATTAGCCCAAATGGCAAGAGCAGTGGGAATTCATTTAGTGGTGGCGACCCAGAGACCTTCGGTAGAAGTAGTTACAGGCTTAATCAAGGCAAATATTACTTCTCGAATTGCCTTTCAAGTAGCCTCTCAGGTTGATTCCCGCACTGTTTTTGATATGGCTGGTGCTGAAAAACTCTTGGGCAGCGGTGATATGTTATATATCTCTTCGGACGTAGCCAAACCAAAGAGAATTCAAACGCCCTATGTTTCAGAAAAAGAAATAAAAAGAGTAGTAGATTGGTTCAAATCGAAAAATCAAGGCGTAAAAACTGAAAGAATAGAGCTCGAAGAATTAGAGAAAAGCGTTGCCAGTGAATTAAGCAACGAAGAAGGATTCGATGTTTTTGCAGGAGGAGAAGACCCCCTCTATGAAGAAGCAAAGAGATTAGTCATTGAAGCAAGAAAAGCCTCTGCCTCTCTATTACAGAGAAGATTAAGAATTGGTTATGCCAGAGCAGCTCGGCTACTTGATATGTTGGAAGAAAAAGGGGTGGTGGGGCCAGGAGAAGGAGCAAAGCCAAGAGAAGTATATAACTCAAATGAAGAATCTTGATTCTTTAATTTGACATTTTTAGATCAAGATAATATTCTTAAAATAGATATGTCCCGTAGAAAACCAAAGGGTTTTCGTTGATAAAGGTAACCAAAAATATTTTCTTCCCAAAACCCTTTAATAATAAATGTGCATAATAATTATATGATATTTAAAGATCCAAATATGATAACAGCTGAAAATATTTAATTTCCTACGGGGTATGGCCAAAACAAAACAAAAAAAAGATGAAACTAGAAAGGCTTTAGGTGAAGCAATTGAGGAAATAAAGCAAAGATTTGGCGAGGGTGCAATAATGAAATTGAAAGAGGTCAGGCCTTGCGATGTTGACGTCATTCCCACAGGCTCCATTTCTCTTGATTCGGCCATCGGAGTGGGAGGAGTTCCTCGAGGAAGAGTCATTGAAATCTATGGCCCGGAAATGACAGGAAAAACTACATTAGCCCTTCATATTTTGGCCGAGGTTCAAAAACAAGGAGGAGTCGGGGCTTTTATTGATGTAGAACATGCTCTCGATCCCGATTATGCCCGAAAGATTGGAGTAAATACAGACGATCTTCTAATTTCTCAGCCTGATTCAGGAGAACAAGCTTTGCAAATTGTTGAGACCTTAATAAGATCCGGCCAAATTGATGCTATTGTCATAGATTCAGTAGCAGCCTTAGCCCCCCGGGCAGAAATTGCTGGAGAGATAGGAAATTTCCAAATTGGCCTTCAGGCAAGGTTAATGTCATCAGCATTAAGAAAACTTGCAGGCATTGTTGCCAAGACTAAAACTGCAATTATCTTTTTAAATCAGACCCGAATGAAAATTGGTCAAATGTTTGGAAACCCTGAGACAACTTCTGGAGGCCTTGCTTTAAAATTCTATGCTTCAGTCAGAATTGATTTAAGAAGAATTGCCCAAATAAAACATGGGGATGAAGTTATCGGCTCTCGGATCAAGGCAAAAATTGTCAAAAATAAAGTAGCCGCTCCTTTCAAAATCGCCGAATTTGATATTTACTACAATGAAGGAATTTCTTATCTAGGAGATATTTTAAATGCCGGATTAAAAAAGGGTATTATCAAAAAAAATGGCAGTTGGTTTGAATATGAAAATACAAAACTGGGTCAAGGGATTGAGGGGGCGAAAAATTTTCTAAAAGAGAATCCTCAGATTTTAGAAAAAATGAGAGAAGAAATACTAAAATAAATTTAACATTACGAGAAATTAAAAACGCCTTATTTAAGAAGCGTCTTAGCTAATAGGGCGTTTTTAATTTAATAATCTACTTTGTCGTATAAGGGAGTAATCCAAGATGACGAGCTCTTTTTATAGCCCTTGCTAGTTTTCTTTGGTGGTAGGCACAGACCCCCGTCCTTTTCCTTGCCCTAATTTTAGCTAAACCTGAAATAAACTTCCTTAAAAGTTCAGTTTCCTTAAAATCAATTTCTGTGATATTCTTTTGGCAGAAATAACAATTCATTTATAATTATTATTAAAAATCAATTTTAAAATATAAAGTATTTCCTAAACGATATCTCCCCGATTTAAAAAGGTATTTCTTTGACGTCTATTTCCTCATCCGGCGCTTCTTCAATAACAGGGATTTCTTCTTTAGAAGTTTTTTCAGAAGGAATAACCTTGCCGGCTGCTCGTGGTCCTAATTGCATTCTTTCGGCAATAACATCAGTCTTGAACTTTCGATTACCTGATGAGTCTTGCCAGGACCTTGTTTCAATTCTACCCTCGATTAAGGCTAAAGATCCCTTGGTCAAGAAGCGGGAAGCAATTTCGGCTAGTTTACGCCATAAAATAATGTTATGGTATTCGGTTTTTTCTTGTCGTTGGTTATTTCCTCTATCTACCCATACTCGATTAGTAGCTAATCTAAAAGAACAGACTGACTGTCCGGTTGGAGTGGCTCTTATTTCAGGATCAGTAGCCAAACGACCGATTAGAATTACCTTGTTTAAGTTCATAAATAAAAAATTGCTTTAAAGGTTTATTCGCCTAAAATCTCCTCCAATTTTTGTTCAATCTCGGCCAATTCGACCTTTTCTTTTTTCATTCTTTCCCTACCCGAACTTTTAGGAGAAATCTCTTTTGCTGTATCAGCCGGGGCAGAGAAAGAAGTTTCTATTTTTTTAATTTTAGGTAGTCCCTGAGGAGTAGTTGGTCTTTTAATTACCTTTTTAACTGAGAGAAGAGAGCGTAGAATTTGATTGTCAGTGGTAATCTCATTTTTCAAACTGGTTAATTCCCTTGGATCAAAATAAAAGTTAAGGCTTACCAAATAGCCTTCCCTTTCTTTCTTAATTGGATAAGAAAAAAATATCCTTTTCTGATCTCTTATTTCAGTTATAATCCCTCTTCTGTCTTGGATGAAATTAATTATTTTTTCTGAAGAATTCTGCGCCTCTTTTTCAGCCAAGCTTGGTGATAAAAAATAAGTTAATTCGTATAATTTCATAGATATTGTCTTTTAAATTTTAAATTCAATTATGTCTCCATCTTCTACAACATAATTCTTGCCGACTGTTTTTACCTGGCCTGATTCTTTAGTCTTTGTCCAGATGGCACCTGACAGTTTTTGCCATTCTGGACGCATTTCAACTGAAGTCAAAAAATTCCAATTAATTACTTCAGCTCTAATAAACTTTTCTTCAAAATCAGAATGAACTTTTCCTCCAGCTTCTGGAGCTACCGCCCCTCTTTTAATTGTCCAAGCCCGAGCTTCTTTTCCACCAGCTATCGTGTAGAAGGTAATTAAGTCAAGGATATTATAACAGGCTATAATTAGTTGATCAAGCTGAGACTTTATCCCTAATTCTGCAGCTTCCCTTTCTGAAAGCTCAGAAACCTCCTCTTCTATTTTAAGATTCAGGACTAGCGAATTTTCTTTTGTTAACCCTTTAATACTCTGAATTGCCGTTAAACAAACAGGATCATCGTCTTTAATATTAATTAAATAAAGAAGGGGCTTTAAAGTAAGTAGCTGAAGATCTTTAATCTGGTACTTTTCTTCTTCTGAGAGATTAAGTTCAGAGATTATTCTTTCTTGAGAAAGATTGTCCTTAACTTTTCTTATTAATTCTAATTTCTTCTGTTCTTCCTTATTTGCCCTGGCTTCTTTCTCTATTTTATTTTGGTATTTTTCTATTGTTTCTAAATCCTTCATTAAAAGTTCAAAGCGGATAGTTCTGATATCCCTCTCTGGATTCATTTCGCCATCAACATGCCCAATATTGGGATCTTTAAATGTCCTTACCACCTCCAAGATTGCTTCGCAATTTCTAATTTTGGCAAGGAATTGATTCCCTAATCCCTCACCTTGATGTGCTCCTCTAACAATACCAGCAATGTCCACAAATTCAATAATAGTTGGAGTAATCTTTTCAGGTTTCACTAAGCTGGCTATTTTTTCTAATCTTTCATCAGGAACGGCAACAATGCCAACATTCGGTTCAATAGTAGTAAAAGGATATGAGGCGATATCAACCCCTTTTTTAGTTAGTGCCTTGAACAGAGTTGATTTTCCAACATTTGGAAGGCCGACTATACCAACAGAGAAAGACATAAGATTTTATCCCCCGATTTTCAACTATTGGTTTGAGGATGTAAAATATATTTATGATATAATAAAAATGTATGAAAATCAACCCATTCGACGGGCTCAGGATTAATGCTGAGAAAGATCGAAGCATCAACCCTACGATTTTTAGAGCTTATGACATTCGGGGAATTTACCCCCAGGAATTAAACGAGGAACTGGCTGGAGAAATAGCCAGAGCTTATGCTCATTTATATCCTGGGGCTCAAAAATTAGCTGTAGCCCGTGATTCTCGTCTTAGCTCCCCTCTACTTTTTAAAAATATCACTGATTCTTTGATGAAAGAGGGGAGAGAAGTAATTGATATTGGTGTTGCCCCCGACTCGTTATTTTATTTTTCTATTTTTCACTATAAATTTGATGGCGGGATTATGATTTCTGGTTCCCACAACCCTAAAGATTATAATGGTCTTACCTTACATATTAGGAAATCAGGTAAAAAAGACAGCGAAGATGTCATAGGAAATGACCTTGAAAAGATAGAAGAACTGGTTATAAAAAGTGAGAGTCCAAGGGAAGGAAATAAAATTGGCAAAATAGCCACTTTTAACCCCACTGAAGATTATATAAATTATGTAAGCGAGAAAATTAAGCTGAGGAGGTCTTTTAAAATAATTATTGATTCAGGAAACGGAGCTATGGGGTTTTTGCCCGAGAAAATTTTTAAAAAATTAGGCTGTCAAATAAAAACAATCTATGGTGAGCCTGACGGAAAATTTCCTCATCATTTACCAGATCCTTATCAAGAGGAAAATATTCAGGATATTAAAAAAGAAGTCTTAGTAGGGAGGGCTGATTTAGGTTTTGCTTACGATAGCGACGGAGACCGAGTTGCCTTAATTGACAATAAGGGTAGATTAGTAAATGGTGACTTTTGCCTTTTAATGCTAGCCCTCCAGGCCCTAAAGAAGAAAAGAGGTCCTATTGTGCACGATACGAGAGTTTCTAAATCTTTTTTGGACGAAATGAGAAAGCAGAAAATAAAAACCTATTTTTCGATTTCTCACCACAACGCAGTTATCAACAAAATAATAGAGACAAATGCTGTTTTTGGAGGAGAGGTGACACTGCACTTTCTTTTTCCCCTTGAATATTATCTTTGCGATGATGCTCTCTTTGCCTCCCTGAAGTTAGCCGAAATTGCCTCTATGCAACAAGATTTTTCCAAATATATTGATAGCCTCCCGCGCTATTATGCCAGCCCAGAAGTCTTCATAGAAACCGAGGACGAGCAAAAATTTAAAATCATTAAAAATTTACAAAATTATCTTCGAGAGAATAACTACGATTTCATTGATATTGATGGAGCTAGAATTAATTTTCCCCACGGCTGGGCCTTGGCTCGTGCAGCAAATACCACCCCTTTTATTAAATGCCGTTTTGAAGGAGATACTGAGGAAAATTTAACTAAGATAAAAAAAGAGTCTTTGGAAATCTTCAAAAAAACTGGGATCCCAATAACAAAAAAGACCTTTAAAGAACTAGGCCTTGAATAGTAATTTTAATTTTTAAACGTCTAATTTTAAAACCGTACTGAGCTTATACTAAGCCCATTTTTTTTCTGACTCCTGCTATTGTAGAAGTAGCTATAATCTGCGCCCTTTTAGCACCTTGGGTTAAAATTTCTTTTACATAAACTTCTCTTTGATCCAACTCTTTTTTCTTTTTACGAAATGGTTCCAAGGAATCTATCAAAAGTTTTGCCAAAGACTTTTTGAATTCCGCATATCCTTTATTCTGAAAAGCCTCCTCTATTCCTTTAATTGATTTTTCGCTAAATAAACTAAAAATTGTTATAAGATTAGAAATCCCTGGTTTTCTTTCAGGGTCATATTTTATATTTTTTCCAGTATCGGTGACAGCCGCCATTATTTTCGTTTGAATTTCTTCTGGGTTTTCGAATAAAGAGATATAACTCTGAGGACCTAATGATTTTGACATCTTTTGCTTTGGATTATTTAAAGACATAACCCTAGCTCCAACTTTGGGTATCTGACCTGTCGGTTCTTTAAAGGTTTTACCGAAGCGTGAATTAAACCTTCTGGCTATGGTCCTTGCAAATTCAATATGTTGTAGTTGATCTTTACCTACCGGGACTAAATCTGCTTGGTAGAGAAGAATATCGGCCGCCTGCAAGATCGGATAATTTAACAAACCCGCATTAATGTCTTTTCTGAATTGCTTAGCCTTTTCTTTATACTGGGTCATTCTCTGGAGATCCCCGATCGGCGTTATGGTTGTAAGAAGCCAACATAGTTCTGCATGCTCTTTTACTTGGGATTGGACAAAAAGAATTGATTTTGAAGGATCAATGCCTACAGCCAAATGAGCTATTGCGGCATCAAGAATATTTTTTTGTAAAGCACTAGAATTATAAGGAATAGTTAAAGAATGTAAGTCAGCAATAAAAAATATACAATCAGCTTTCTCTTGCAGATTTACCCAGTGTTTAATTGCTCCCAAGTAATTTCCGATATGGATAGAACCAGTAGGTTGAATTCCGCTTAGAATCCTCATAATTGGATTGAAATCCTTTGCTAGATTATTTATTATTTTTATACTTCTATTACTACGGGCAATATCATTGGCCGTCTTTGAGTTTTAGTGTAAAGAAATTGCCCGATTTTATTTCTAATTTCATCTTTAATATAGATCCAATTAACTGCTCCACCCGTGCTCGTACTCTCTTGTACGATTTTGACAACCTTTTTTCTCGTTTCAGCTAATAATTCCCTCGATTCTTTAAGATAAACAAAGCCGCGAGAAATAATATCTGGAGAGTTCTTTACTTTGCCTGTCTGGCGGTCAACGACGGTGATGATAACAAACATACCATCCTTTGCCAAATTCTGGCGATCTCGTAGAACTATCTCGCCTACATCACCAACGCCTAAACCATCAACCATAACATAATTTGAAGGAATACGTCTTCTCTCTGTGAAGATTTTTTTAGGCGTAAGATTAATAATTTGGCCATTTTCAGCAACAATAATGTTTTTTTCTGGGATCCCTAAAGATTCCGCTAACTTTTTGTGGGCAATAAGCATTGAAAGTTGGCCATGAATTGGCAAGAAAAATTTCGGCCTAACAAGTCTCAACATTTCCTTTAATTCATCTTGTTGGGCATGGCCACCAGCATGGATATCCATCATTTTATAATGGAAAACTTCTGCTCCTTGCCTGAAGAGTTCATCTTTAAGAATCTGAACTGTTCTTTCGTTTCCTGGCACTACCGAAGAAGAAAAAATGATGGTATCACCTTTTTTAAGGCGGAATAAAGGGTGTTTTCTATTCGCAATTCTCATCAACACTGCCTGTCCTTCTCCTTGGGCACCAGTACACAGTAAGGTTACCTGGGAATCTGGTAAATTTTGTGCTTCCTTAGCTGAAATTAAAGCATTCTTTTTTATTTTAAGATAATTAAGATTTCTAGCAATCTCAACATTAGTTTTCATTGAATAACCCTCTACGCAAACGCGTCTACCATATCTTTCAGATAGAGTAATTACTTGCTGAATTCTATTAATTAAGGAGGAAAAGGTGGCAGCGATAATTCGGCCGCGAGAATTTTTAAAAATTTCTTCTAGGTTTTTAAAAATTTCTTTTTCAGAAAGCGAATGTCCTTTTTCTTCTGCCCCGGTCGAATCAGAGAGGAGAAGCAAGATATTTCTATTGCCGATCTCTTTTAGATAATTAAAGTCAGTAGGCGAATCATTAAGCGGATTATTATCAAACTTAAAATCAGAGGTATGAATGATATTGCCAATTGGTGTGGAGATTAAAAGGCCCAGATTATCGGGGATATTATGGTTTTGGTGGAAGAATTCTATTTTAAAGGGTCCTAAATTTATTTTAGAGCCATTTTTTACTGTCTTTATCTCTACTTTTGGTGAAAAGGGGAAATCTTCTTGTCTTCTAATAATAATTCCTCTTGTTAGAGGAGAGGCAAACATTGGAGCTTGGCCAGTTTTTAACAGCAGATAAGGAACAGCTCCAATGTGGTCATAATGACCGTGGGTAAAAACAGAGCCTAAAATATTCTTTTCTTTTCCCTGAAGATAGGAAATATTTGGGATAATGTAGTCAACTCCGAGCATGTCTTCTTCTGGCATACGAAAACCCATATCAATAATTAAAATCTTTCCTCGCCACTCCAAAAGGAGCATGTTTCTGCCCACTTCCCCCAGACCTCCCAAAGGAATTATTCGGATATTATTTTGTTTTTCCATTTTTGTCATTTTCTAAAATAAATTAAAGGTAATTTAATTATTTTGCTTATTATTTAAGAAGAATCAATGCCGAGGGTGGGATTTGAACCCACATGGACCTTGCAGTCCACAGCGCCCTGAACGCTGCGTGTCTAACCATATTTCACCACCTCGGCAAAAATCTACCTATTCAAGAATCCTAGATTTTTAGGTAGTTTTTTTAAGGGTTTTCCAAATTTAAGCCTAGGAATTTTCTTATAATTTTTATTTTTAATCCAGCCCAACTGAGTGTAATAATAACATCCACCCTTCATTTTTTTAAATAAACTATAAGTATTGTGGCATCTTCGTGAAATCCAATTGCCCATTTTCAATGATTTCTTAGAAGGATTAATTGTTATATGACCATAACCTTTGGGAACAATTACTTTTTCGTCCCTTTTCGCTTTTATTGCTTTTACATCGGTAATTTGTCTATCTTTCACTTTCTGGAGTAAGAAAATTGCCTCTCCATTAATTACCTCGTAGAGCTCTTGAAAATAACCAGAATGTTCATGCCCTAATGTTTTTGGAAATTCTTTACCCAGCATTCTCGATGGAATAATTGTTATATCATATCTTAAGCCGTTCTTTTCTTTTATTTTTCGGTACATATAATAAACTGGAAAATTTGGGGTTTTCTTTCCCCATTTCTGGTCATAAAGAACTTTTCTCATATCCAGGAGCGATCTAATCCGCGGCCTTTTTTGTTTCGATTTTCGGAACTTCACTTTTATTATCTACGTTTAGTTTTAATAAACCATTCCTCAATTCCGGTGAATCTTTTCGATGGATCTTTAATTACTCTTTCTTTTATTCCCTTAATTTCTTTAGATACTGAATAAAGATAATCAGGAGAATAAAGAAAAACAGCGGGTGCCTCTTCAAGTAAGGTTTCTTGGATTTTTTGATATTTCTCTTTTCGCTGCCCTTCATCAACGGTTTGCCTGGCTTCTTCTAAAAGCTTATCGACTTCTTTATTTTCATAAATTGCCAAATTCAGACCCGGGTCCTTTTTCTGTGAAGAATGCCAGACAAGGAAAGGGTCGGGAATCAAATCTAATACTATGCCAAAAAGAAGGCTATCATAGTTCCGCGGCTTTATAAAATCTTGTTCTAATTCCTGGAGCGATGAGTTAACTGTTTTAACCTTAGCTTCTGCTCCTAATTCTTTCCACTGATTTTTTAACAAATTAGCCACTTGCTCCATTTCTTTTTGAGAAACAGTCACTAAGGAAAACTTTAGGGGCAGGGTTTCTTCTGGAACTTGGCCGCATATTTCGTTAAGTTTCTTACGCGTAGTTTCGCTAACCAGCCCTGTTCCTTCTTTAAATCCCCAAGGCTCCAGGATATCTTTCGAATATTTCTCCTGGAACCTAATTACGGCCTCTTTAGTTTTTTGACCAAAAAACCCATTAATTTCTCCTTCGGGATAAATTTCAGGATTTTTTGCTAGACAAGCCTGTAATTTTTTTACTTCTTCGCCCCTTGATCCTGGTTTTAAATCTGTTTTAAATATTATTTCCTCTCTTTTTATAACTTTTTCTCTTAGGCCGTCTTGATTTAAATCCTGCCAGCCAGCTTTTTCTAAGATCTCCTTACCCTTCTCTGGGTCAAAAGAATAGACTTCTGAAGGAGGTGAAAGATTAAAGATTCCGGGTAGAAAGGGGGAGTTAACAATCCTTCCTTTTCCGCCTAAAACCTTCTGAATAATTTCTTCTTTATTTGTTCCGTAATTTAACGCTTCTCTAACTTCTTTTTCTGAAAAAATTTTTGCCTCGTCTGGATTAAAAAAAACAGCAAAATACCTTGGAAGTGATAAATAATGGGTTTCAAGCCCTTTTTCTTCCAAATCCTTCAAGTTTTCTATCGGGACAGAAGATATTCCTTTAATTTTCCCCTTTAAGGCAGCATTGGTTAGATCTTCCTCTTTATCAAAAAAGAAAAAAGTAATCTCAGAAAGAAAAGGTTTTTTTCCGTGATAATAAGAGTTGGGTATGAGCTTAATGGATTTTATGAAACCCTTTTTGTCTTGATTCAGGCCTTGCATTTTGAAGGGTCCATTCCCAACAGGTTGTAAATTGTCAGGAGCTAAAGGGAAATTTTGGGGAGGGATATCTTGCCAGATATGTTTTGGTAAAATTTTAAAGGTAAGGGTTTCTAAAAAAGGAGGATAAGCACTCCTTAACTTAAAACGGACTGCTTTATCATTAATTTTTTCTACCTCCACTCCTAAAAAATCGGACAAAAAGGGACTTTTGTAATCTGGATTTTGAATTGTTTTTACCGTAAAAACTATATCATCAGTCGAAAAATTTTTACCATCTGACCAAAAAAGATTATCTTTAAGAGAAACTTCATAAGTTTTTCCATCATCTTTAATCTCATAATTTTTAGCAAAATCTGGCACTATTTTCCCCTCTGAATCATACTTCATTAAACCAGAAAAAAGAATTTCAACTAGGTCCCGATCAATATCGTTAGAGGTGGCATAGAGTGGATTTACTAACCTTGGTTGACCTACTAATCCTTCTGTATAGACACCACCTGGAGCAGGTTGAATAGTAGTACTTTTAAAATAGAAATTAAGGAATAGAAATATCGCAGAGCAAAATGCTAAAAAAGTGAAAATTAAGAGAGCGATTTTCTCTTCTTTTTTGAGAATCCTTAATAACTTTTTCCATTGAGAAAAATTTGGAAAAACTAATTTTTTCCTAAAATTAAAAACTGCCATAACCTTATCTTCGGTCGATCAAAAAAAAGAGAAAATTTTTTATTTTCGTAATCATTACTGAAGAAATCTGGGTAAAATTAAATTCAGAATTGCCAAGATTATAAAAGCGATTCCTAAAAGTAGCGTTCCCCAAAAAATTTTCTTCTGAACGCCTCTTCTTGTTCCATAAAATTCTCCTCCTCCACCAAAAGCCGAACCTAAAGCCGTTCCTCTTTGCTGTAGCAAAATGAGAATAATTAAAAAAACAGCAACAATAATTTGAGCAGGTATTAAAAACTTCTCCATTTTTAAAATTGAATTATATTAGAAGAATTTTTTTCTGGCTCCTGGAAAAATAGCAGAAATAAAAATGGTAGTCACCGAAATAATTAAAGTTGTCCAAAGAAGCGAGAGAAAATTAACAATAGCTAATTCAGGAAATACCTTGTCTGTAAACCAGACCAGAAAGAGATTAATTACTAAGCTGAAAAGTCCAAAAGTTATTATTTGTAAAGGCAAAGTAATAAGGCCTAGAATTGGTTTAATGAAAAATGATAAAAATCCTAAAAAGGCTCCGACGAAAATTAAACTGTGAAAAAATTCTCTTATTCCTCCTTGATTAATGGATATTATAAAAAAGGGCCCAGTAAATTCCACTCCAGAAACATATTTATCGGCCAACCAAAGGGCCAGAATTCCGGTAATAATATGTAAAAGGAACCGTCCCATCTTTTAGGATAACAAAACTGACAATAAAGTCAAATCCTTCACCTACCAACTATTAACCTTTTTCTTCTTAATTTTCTATGATAGGTAATTGCAAAACGGTGGGCTTCGTCTCTGAGCTGTAAGATTAAATTAAAGATTTCTCGAGGAAGAGCTTTTAAAAAAATTGGCCAATTATGATTTTCAATATAAAGTTTATTTTCCTTTTTTGCCAGGGCCATTAGAGGAATTAATTTCGCCTTTTTCATCTTACTTTTTGATTTTTTTGCAGCGTTTAACTGCGAAATTCCTCCGTCAATTAAAATCAAATTGGGCCAGCCCCATTCTAAATGCTGAAATCTCCGATTAAGAATTTCCTTTATCATTGCAATATCATTTGGCTTCCCCTCAATTTTAATTTTAAATCTGCGATAAAGATCTTTATTTGATTTGCCATCTATAAAAACCACCATTGATCCAGCTGCCTCTTTTCCTTGAATATTAGATACATCATAGGCCTCAATTCTAGAGATTTGCCTTTTTGTTTTAAGAAGATTTCGGAGAATCTTTTGAGTATCTGACCAACTCTGCTCTAATTTCCCTGAGACTGGAGTTATTGCCTCCTCAAAAATTTTGGCGTGAGAAAAAACCCTATTTAAAGATCTAATTTGATCCCTTATTTTGGCTGCTCTTTCAAAGTCCTGGACTCTTGACGACTCTTTCATTTCTTTTTCTAAGCCTTGAAATAATTGCTTTTTCCTTCCCAGGAGAATTTTTGTAATATTTCTAGCATTATTTTGGTATTCTCTTCTCATTTTTAAATGAGATAATGGCAACTGTTTCGCCAGTTTAGATTTTAATAAACAAGGACCAGGACAACGGGAAAGTTGATACCAAAGACAGGGCCTTTTTGGTAAATTCCTGCAAGATCGATAAGGAAAAATTTTCCTCAATATTTTCAAAGTTTGCTTCAAAGACTTTCCGTCGACGAAAGGACCAATATATTTGGTTTGTAGTCTGAGATAGAGGCTTTTAAATTTTGATTGATGAGTAATAAAAATCCGAGAGAA
>Ga0315294_10003375_pt1 | contig 17387 bp, 22 predicted proteins | sample YL17G13_40_MG_FD_203626 | JGI IMG/M metagenome (GOLD analysis project Ga0315294, IMG submission 203626) | Sediment microbial communities from Yellowstone Lake, YNP, Wyoming, USA - YL17G13_40 | ecosystem: Environmental > Aquatic > Freshwater > Lake > Sediment | place: USA: Wyoming | collected... | reverse complement strand
GTTCAGTCATCGAAATTCCTTCCTTCCAGAAACTTAGCGAGAGCAAGTGTACCGATAAAACTCAAAAGCGCCCAGGCAAGAGCGACATTAAGATAAAAATCCTGCTTTGTTACAAGAGTCATTACCGCACAAAACCCGACAGTAACTATGCCCAAAATATCAATGGATACAATTCTGTCGGCTGCAGTGGGTCCTCTGCCGATGCGATACAAACACAGCAAAGAACATATTATCAGGCCTGTGCAAAATATAATTATCATAAAGAATCCTGCGAATTATTCAAAAATCTTTGCCAGAAAGTATTCAAATGGTTTTGCGATATACTCAGTTGCTTTTTCAGTATCGGTACTTTTTATGTTAATCCAGTGTATATACAGCGTACCGTCATCGGTCAAATCAACGGTCATTGTACCCGGCGTAAGCGTTATCGAGTTTGCAAGTGCAACACGGGCTGAAGCTGTTTTGAGCTTTGTCTTTATCTTCACGATGCCAGGCTTAATCGGAAGCTGCGGATGCAGTATGCGATACATAACATCTAAATTCGCTACAACGATATAATATAAAAACACAGGAATATAAACAAGCAGCCAGAAAATTCTCACAGGCGAGAAGAAAAATTTATACTCGACAGGCAGGATTTCATAAAAAAGAACTGAAACAACAACCGATGCCGCAACTCCCGCCCAGATGACCTGCCAGTCTAATGTCAGGCCGCCGGCAGCGATGCCGAAAGGCCATGTCAAAAACAGCCATAGCACAAATGCGATAATAAAATAAACTATTCTGCGCATAATTTAAAACCTGTCATTGAGCGTTTAAAACCTTTCCTGCATAAGCCAGACCGTCTGTAAGAGCAACAACGGCATTGTCGAGAACCGCTGTGCGAAGCGGTTCATAAATAACAAGTGCACCCATAAGCACACACAAGACCGCAAGACAAATCATCGCAAAAGCCATAAGGCCGCGATGTTCGACGATGGATTTTAAATCTTCCGGCAAACTGCCGAGAAATACATATCGCTGCACCTTCAAAAATGAGATGAGGGTTACTATACTTACAAGAACCGTAACGGCGGCGAGAGCATAGAATTTTGCCTGTACCGCAGCAATTACCAGTATCAGTTTGCTCCAGAAGCCGTTGAAAGGCGGAATACCTGCAATCGAAGCTGAGGCAATCGTGCAGGTCGAGCGGGTAATGGGCAGCTTTTCCGCAAGGCCGCCGAGCTGTTTAAGCTGCCTTGTGCCGGTTGACATTTCAACAGAGCCGCTTGTCAAAAACAGCAGCGATTTGAAGACTGCATGATTCATCAAATGAAACAATCCTCCGAGCATCGCAAGCGAAGCCCATGCAGGATTGCCGCCTTTGGACAAAATAAGCGCCGCCATTCCGATGCCGAGCATCACATAACCCATCTGGCTGATGCTGTGATACGCAAGGAGACGTTTGAAATCCCACTGGCCGACCGCAAGAAAGACGCCTATAACCATACTCAAAAGGCCGAGCGTAATTAAAACCCAACTTACCTGTACCGATACGCCCAGCACATTAAAGATAATTCTTGAAAGTGCATAGATGCCGAGTGCCTTAATCAGAACACCTGAAAGCATCGCTGAAATCGGCGCCGGCGCCGACGGATGTGCATCAGGCAGCCAGGCGTGGAAAGGCACAAGGGCTGCTTTTAAACCGAAACCTGTAACAAACAACGCAAGAGCAAATGCAAGACCGGAGTTAAGACCGTTCGCACCTACATATTTTGATATAACAGCCATATTCAGCGAGGCAGTATTGCCGTAAACTATGCCTATGCCAAAAAGCACAAACATTGAGGCTACCTCGCCGAGAACCATGTATTTAAAAGCCGCTTCAAGCTCTTCGTGTTCACAGCCGAAACCGACAAGAGCATAAGAGGCCAACGAAGCAATCTCAAGAAAGACGAACAGATTAAAGATATCGCCGCTTAGCACAACACCATTCATCCCGGCAACCATCAGCAAAAACAGGCTTAAATACTTGCTTTTAGCGGTGTATTGCTCCATATATCGGTTGCTGAAAAGCATTGCCGCAAGACTGACAGTGCTTATAGTCAGCAACATCAGGGCGCTTAGACCGTCAAGGACCAAATTTATTCCAAGAGGTATCGTCCAGCGTCCGACATAATACACTTCAAATCTGCCAAAGGATAATATCGACATGGCAAGCAATATTATCGTTACCAAACTTGCGATAAAAGAGGCAAGGCCTTTTGCCTTTGTGCCAAACAGCGGCAACAGGAAAGCTGTGGCCAGCGGTAAAGCAATAAATAAAGGCAATGGAATACTCATCCCTTAAGCCTCCTGATTCGTGTTATATCAAAAGTGCCGTACTTCTCATAAGTTCTTATACATATAGCAACCATAAGGGCAAGAGAACCCAGGCCAATTACAATTGAAGTAAGAACAAGGGCCTGCGGCAAAGGGTCTACCGCCCTTGAGACAAACAACTGCGAGACAGTGCCAGCCTTGTCGAGCAAATCGCCGCCGGTTGCAATAGGAGCAACAGCGCCACCGGCAACCGTTCGCCAGCCAAGCATTATCAGAAACAGATTGACCGCATATTCCATCAGTGAAAGCCCTATAACAATTTTAATCATGTTCTTTTTAACAAGAACACAGTAAAGACCAAACATAAATAATATAAAGCAAAGCGAATATAACATCTCAATTTACTCCTGACCATTAGTCGGAACATTTTCAAGCCTGAAAGCAGAAAGCACGAGTATTACCATAAATAACGAGACCGCGACCTTCATACCGATAAAGATATTCGACAGAGGTATCGTACCGGCACTTATGAGTCTGCCTGCTGCGCCCCAATCGGCCATAAATTTCTGCTGCAGGAAATTGTAAAAGAAAAAGCCCGCACCATAAATAAAGCCAAACAGTGCAAGAGCGGCAAAAAGAAGACCCGCCACACAATCAAGTCTTGATGCAATCGGCAGTGAAAGATTCTTCTCAGTATATTCTCTGCCGAAGGCCAGCAGCAACAGAACATAAGAAGCGGCGATTATAACACCGCCGGAAAATCCGCCTCCCGGCGTCAAATGGCCGAAAAGTATAATGTAGATGCCGAACAGAAAGACCAGCACCTTTATCCAGCTGCTTACGGTTTTTACTATTATCGTCATACCCTTCATTGCAGGTCCTTTTCAAATAAAAGCTTTCTGCTTTTTTTACGCAGTATTGCAACCGCTCCGATTACCGCGGTGAACAGCACCGTAGCCTCGCCGAGGGTGTCATAAGCGCGGTAATCAAGATAAATGGCTGTTACGATATTTGCCGCTCCTGTTTCCTTTACGCCGTTTTCAAGATAAGCCCTTGAGACCGAATCCGCCGTCCGTACAAAAATAGCGTCGCCGAACGAGGACAGACTTTCAAAGATTTGCGTACCGGCAAGAAAGATTAAAAACAATACGACTATCGAAACCACCACGGCAAAAAATTCTCTTTCGCCGCTAATGAAGGTTTTGTCGCGAGATATGACGGCTCTTATCAAAATTACAAGACTGAGGACCTCAACGACAACCTGAGTCAATGCAATATCGGGAGCCCTGAGGAACAGAAACATAACAGCAGAGCCGAAACCGACGGCGCCAAGGCAGACAACGGAACTTAGCAAGTCCTTTGTTTCGACGGCAATAATGCCGGCAATCAGCATCAGAACCAACAGTATATAGAAAATTTCCATAATAGTTTTACCAGATTTTACACAGAACAAACAATAACACAAGCAAACCGAGTGTAACCCAGGTCATATACATCGGCAAAACACCGTTGTGCAGCCATCGCAGCAAAGCAGTCAGCGATAGCCCCCCTCTGCCGGCCTGAACATAAGGGTCAAAGACCTCGTTTTCCTGCCAGAAATACAGCCGTTTAAGGCCGGCAAGAGACGAAACGGTTTTATAAAAAGCGGTTCCCGGAATAATCATTAAGTCATTCGGCTGAATTTCTCCGCCTGTCCAAGTCCGAACCATCCTTGCTTTTTTGCCGATACCGGCAGCAGCAATTATCACAAGACCGAGAATCAAACCGGCAACAAGCAGAAAAGTCGCAACAGATGAATTCCACCAGCCGATGAACTGCACTTTATCCTCAAGGCCGAGCGCAGGATAAATAAAAGTCTTCAGGGGCAGCATATAAGCCACGCCGAAAATCACACACAAAGCGGCAAGAATTAACATCGGAAGATACTGAAAAGCTGATACTTCTTTTGTACCTTTTAGCTCATCAGGCAGACGTGAAAGAAAAACCGAATGAATAATTTTTACAAAGGAAGCAAGAGTAAGGGCGCTCGCAAACATCGCTATCACAAGCCATAAAGGCCACAGTGTCGCTGCGGCGCCGGTGCCTGAACCCATTTGTATTATACCCTGATATACAAGCCATTTCGAAGCAAAACCATTAAAAGGAAGTACACCTGAAATACTCAGCGATGCTATTAAACAAGCCGCAAAGGTCAAAGGCATTTTCCTGCCGAGGCCGCCGAGTTTTTCCAGTTCGGCAGTTCCGCTGCTTTGTTCCACAGCGCCTGCACAGAGAAATAAACATGATTTATATATCGAATGGTTAAGCATGTGGAAAAGACCGCCAGCAAAACCTATAGGGTTCATGGTCGCAATGCCGAGAACCATATAGCCTACCTGACTGATTGCGTGGTATGCAAAGAGCTTTTTAATATTATGCTGAACCATTGCAATCATCACGGCAATCAGCACGGTAGCTGCGCCAATTACAGCCAGTATGAGTTTCATATCAGAGGCTATCACAGAGAATATACCTCGTCCCGGCATAACAAGCAAAACAAGCAGGTAAATACCGAGAAGTTTATCAATTGAAGCAGGCAAAATCGCCATTACTGAAGCATCCGAATATTGCCCGCTTGTCGGTAGCCACGTATGTAAAGGCAGGGCGCCGGCCTTGGTTATGGCGGCGGTCAACATAAGTAAAAATGCAACCACAACAAATGCAGAGCTTTCAGTTAAATTGATTTGTGATATCTGGAACGTTCCGCAAATTTTATAAAGAAAGAGTATTCCCAGCAGCAGAGCGCCGTCGCTTGCCCCAAGCATCGCAAAGGTCTTTGTGGCAGCAAAATTGGAATTTTCCCTGCCGGTAGTTATCAAAAGATACAATGCAACGGTAACAATTTCCCAGAAAAATAAAAGTGCAAGAAGATGGTCAGATAAAAGAACGCCGATAGAAGCGCCTGCTGTCAGCAGCATTGCCCCGTAATAAATATTTGAAGCTCTGTTATTGACAAATGACTTGACAGAATAAACAGCTATCAAAAAGGCAAACCCGGCAGTGAACAGGATTATAAAGGCCGACAGAGGCGAAGATTTAAGCAATAAATCAAAACTTATCTGCTGCAACTGGAAAACAGCGATGCTCCATGCAAGCGATTTAATCCGGAAAATATAAAACGCTCCGACAAAAACCAATGCAGTAACCAGCAGGGTTAAAACTGCTGAAACATATCTCAAGGCCCTCGGCAGAAACAATAATATAAAGCCCAGAATCAAAGGCCCAAAAACAATTATGGGAAGCAACTCATTCAAATTTGAACCCTTCCTTAAATCCTGCCTGTTTTCTCATCTGTTCTGTTTTGCTTCGGCTAAGCCGCAACAGCTCTCTGCCATCGCAGAGAACTTTACTGTCAGCGCCGCCCACTACCGCAAGACGCTCGGTACAGCTATAACAAGGGTCAACAGCGGCAAGGGTAATTGTTACATCGGAAATATTTGCACCAATACACGAAGCCTTAAATGACGGGACATTTACGTAACTGGGCGCCCTTACCTTATGCCTTACAGGCCTGTTGCCGCCGTCGCTTCTGACGTAATGAAACGTCTCGCCTCTGGGAGCTTCGGCATGGCCGATGGCTTCACCGGCCGGGATTTGTTTTACTTCGACCGATATGGGGCCTTTAGGCAGCTTTTTCAACGCCTGACGGACAATCTTTATCGACTCAAAGATCTCAAGCAGCCTTACAACCGCCTTTGCAAAGACATCGCCTTTGGTCTGCGTGATAACCTTCCAGTCAAGTTCACCATAAGCCGCGTAAGGGTCGTCCCTGCGGACATCAATATCAACACCGCTTGCCCTTGCCGTAGGACCTGTAACGGCATACAGGATTGCATCCTGCTTTGTGAGGACACCTACGCCTTTGAGCCTTGCCTGCAAAATCGGGTCATCCAGCACCGCCTTTGTAATCATGTCCATTTTCTTTTCGATTTTGTCAAGCTCTTTGAGAATTTCAGCTATTATCGCATCGTCAATATCCTCCCGGCAGCCGCCGACTTTTACATTACCGTAGTTATTCCGGTTGCCGGTGATTTTTTCAAGGATATCGAGCACAGGCTCGCGGTATTTCCAAGCCCACATAAAGACAGTATCATAGCCGATAAAGTGTCCTGCCAGACCAACCCAGAGAATATGGCTGTGGAGGCGCTCAAGCTCGTTGATAATCGTTCTTACATACCTTGCCCGGTCGGGAGGTATTATACCCGCAAGCTCCTCGACTGCCTGGATATAGGCAAGCGGATGTGAAGCGGAACATATACCGCATATTCGCGAGACAAGGAAAGGAATCTGGTCAAACTGCATAGTTTCGCTGATTTTCTCAATTCCGCGATGATTATAACTGAGCCTTACATCGATATCGGTTACGATTTCACCATCAACAGTCAGTTGGAAAAATTCCATCTCCTCCTGTAGCGGATGAAAAGGTCCTATTGCAAGAACAGATTTTTTAAGCGATATTTTCATTTGAGCTTCTTGTATTCATAATCTTTCTTTATGGGATGTTTGCCGTCAGGCCAGTTGTCGGCCAGAATAAGTTTTTTCATGTTCGGATGATTCTTGAACTCTACTCCGAGGATATCGTGAATTTCTCTTTCAGTCCACTCGGCACCCGGAATGAACGGCGTTATGGATTCTATATGGGGATTGTTTCGGTCGCGAATAAAGGCCTTTACATTCAAAAAAGTACCGAGCTGGTCATAAGAAAAATGATAGATAATTTCGTAACAGTTGTCTGAATCAATGCCGGTAGCGACGACAAATCTTGCCTTTAAATCCTCAAAGACAAATCTGTTGACCTTATAGGCATTTTCCGACTCGCAGAGCAGGTAGAGCCGTTTAGGCGAAGTCTGCTCGACTTTTATAAGTTTATCAGATATCGAATTAATTTTTTCTTTCAGCTGTTCGTAAGTCATTTACAGCGCCTTTAGAGCTTTTACAATTCCCGAAATTATCGCTTCCGGTTTGGGCGGACAGCCGGGAACATAGGCAATTATCGCATTGGGGTCAATTTCCCTGATAACTTTGTCCACAGGACCGGCGACGTGATAGCCCGGCGTAAAAATTCCCCTGTCGCACGCACAAGCGCCGATTGCAAAAACCACGCAGGGCTTTGCCGTCTGGCGGTAAACCTCCTGCAAGCGAGGGGTAACCTGCTCGGTTACGACGCCGGTAACAAGCAGTGCATCGGCATGGCGCGGAGAGCCGACAAGCTTTACGCCGAAACGCTCTACATCGAACCGCGGCGTAATACAATCAACGATTTCTATATCACAGTTGTTGCATGCGCCTGCGTTGACGTGAAAAACCCACGGCGATTTTTTCAGTGCGACTTTTTTCCACCATCTCATAATCTATTCCTTACAGCCAGCCGAGATTAAAATAGTTGCCTATAAGAGCAAGAACCATCGCAATAACCAGAACAGGCGAACAATAGTACCAGAAGAACTTCATCGCCTGGTCTATCCTCATACGAGGATTGGTGTTTTTTATAAGTATCAACAAAACAAGAACTATCACATATTTTACAATTCCGGCATATATCGAGGGGCTAAACCCTCCGCAAAACAATTCAACTACAAACAAAGGCATCGCTATCAACATCATCGCTTGTGCAAGTTTCCATATCGCAAGTAGCGGCCCTGAATATTCAATCAATACGCCGCCTGCAAGCTCCGTTTCAGCCTCTGCCATATCAAAAGGCGTAAGGCCCAGCTTCGCCTGAATACACAAAATAGCCGCAAGAAAGGCTAAAAAGCCGGAGATGCTCATTATGGGTTTAAGCCCGGATATCGCAGCAAGTGAAAGAAGCTGGGTCTGTTCAAGCTTGCCGGTTGCCTTGACAAGTACAATAACAAAGGCTATCAGAAGCGGCAGTTCATACGAAATCAAAAGTTTTATCTCCCTTGCCGAACCTATCGAGGCATGAGGACTTGCACTGGCGGATGCGCCGAGTATCAGGGCAAGCGACGGCATCACCAGAAGATAAAGTATTACAATTACATCGCCCGCAAAATACGTACTTTTATGCAGCGCAATCCTCCACAGCATTGTCGAAAGCAGAATAACCGAGCTTAACGCAACCAGAGGAGCCAATGAGAAAATAAATCTGTTTGCCTGCTCCGGAATAAGCTGCTCCTTGCCGAGAAGTTTTAACACATCCGTAAACGGTTGCATCACCGGCGGCCCGACCCTGTATTGAACCAGGGCACTTACCTTTCGGACAATCCAGGAAGCGATAAGCCCTGTAATTGCCGTAAGGACAAAGCCGTAAACGAAAAATTCGATCAAATTCTGAGTTAATGCATTCATCCAGACGCCTTTTGACTTTTCGGCAGAAACGGCTCCCATAAATCGCCGCCCGCCACCCTTACAACCACACCTTCGAAGACTTCAGTCATATCCTTGTTCTTTTCAATATTTATATCTTGCCAATCAAGTGCGCCGCTGTCGCAGCTTCTGACACAGAGCGGTTTTTCATTGCCTTTCAACCTGTCCCTGCACAAATCACATATATCATCGACAAACGGCACAAGCTCGGTATAAACCGTGCCGAAGGGACAGGCAATTGCACATGTGCCGCAACCGGTGCAGAGCATATCTGCCCTTTTGAGAACCTGCTCATCGCCCCTGCCGGTATCGACTTTCTCTAACGCCTCGCGGGGGCAGGCCTTTATACACGGAGCGGTTTTGCACCTGCGGCAGATAAGAGCAAAGCGAACCTTTTCCAGCAGTGCATTTATGCCGTTATTTGACGGATGATGCTTGTATGAGCATTGCACATCACAGAGGGTACAATTTTTGCATTTTTTCAAATCTATTATAAGTTTTTCTGACATATTCAATCAGTCCCAGATTTTGGGATAATCCTTTATCTGCGCATAAGTAAACACCGGCCCATCTTTGCAGACGTAATATTTTCCAAGCATACAATGTCCGCACAGACCTATGCCGCAACTCATATTCTTTTCCATCGAAAGATATATCTGTTCAGGTTTGAAACCAAACTCAAGCAGTTTCAACGTTGTAAATTTCATCATTATTGGTGGACCACAGACAACCGCGACGGCATTGCTTATCTTTACATCATCCGGTCTCAATATCGTAGTTACCACGCCGACATTGCCCTTCCACTGGCCGTTGGCATTGTCAACAGTAAGTTTCATCCGAACGCCGTCGATTTTCTGCCAGTCGCCAAACAGTGTTTTTTTGTAAATAAAGTCCTCAGGCGTTTTGGCGCCATATCGGCAGACAATAGCGGCAAAATCTTTTTTTCTCTCTACAAGTGCGAGAAACAGCGAACGAATCGGTGCAAGTCCTACACCACCGCCGACTATATAAACTTCCTTTCCGATAAATTTATCCAGCGGATAGCCTTTGCCCAAAGGACCACGAAGGCCGAGAACGATGCCCTTTTCAATTTCATGAAGCTGAGCGGTTACTTTGCCGGCCTTCATAATGCTGATTTCCATTGTGTCTTTCCGTGATGGAGCCGAAGACGGGGTAAACGGCGCCTCACCGCTGCCAGGCAGAGTCAGCTCAACAAACTGACCAGTCTCGAACAGTATCGGCTTGCCGGGCTTCAGCACAAAACTTTTTATCGTCGGAGACTCATCGATAATATCGATGACTTCGGCATCAACAGGCTGATATGGATTTTTATGGCTTATCATTTTACTTTTTGGGTTCTCAATTCATCATTTAATTGTTTTAGCAGCCTGCGGATGTCCATCGTGCCCGATTCAGCATCGATGCATCTGCCGCAGCCAACGCACATATCAATGCCGTACCGCTGCAGGTAATATGAAAATTTGTGCATCAGGCGGTGCTTAATTCTGTCGCTGAGAATTTTTCGGGGATTTTCGCCTCCCGCAACCGCAGCATAAGTCATCCTCATACAGCTGTCCCACATCTTCATCTTGCCATAATAATCCTTAAGCTCTGTGTCGTGCAGATAAAAACAGTGACAGGTTGGACAAACCCTCGTACAGGCCTGACACTCGACACAGCCGGCAGCTTCAATGTCAAAAAGCTGTGAACCGTCGGAGCTTTCAACAACTTTCTGAACGGGACCATCGAACTTGAATTCGGCATTCTGACGGGCAAGAATCTCGTCAGTTTTTTTTCGGTTTTTGTTTCTCTGTTCTATCAACTGCGGCTGTGCTTTTTTGAAAAGTTGTTTGTATTTCCCGAGGAAACTTTTCCCTTTATCGGAACCAGCTTCAACTAAAAAGCCTCCTTCAACGGATGAAACATTTAAGTCAAAACCTTTATCAGACCAGGTTTTACCGCCGAACAAACAGCAAAAACAGCTCTGTTCAGGTTCGGTGCAGTCCGATGAAATAATAAACATTTTCTCTCTGCGGCTGATATAAAAGGGGTCTTTGAAGTCGTCTTCGCTGAAAACCTTATCGAGAATTTCAATTGACCGAAGGTCGCAGTCCTTAAGGCCGAAGACGGCAAACGGTTTGATTTCCTGTACTTCATATTCACGCGGGAAAACAGCGGCAAGCTCACGGATCGGGAAAAGAAATTCCTTTACGGGAGTGCATACGCGGATTTCATTAAGTACGGGCTCGTCGTCAGAAGACGTATAAAGTTTAAAAACATAATGGGAATTGACCTTTTTCGGGACATATAATTCTCCCTCGGCTGCAACAGCGTCAAGAAAAGACTTGAGTTTTACAATAAAAACCGGTTCCATTTGTCTATCCTGATTTTTTATGGTGATGGCAGGTAATAAGGCAAGGTTGCAAGGTCATTTGCAATGTCAATATTTATTATTTTAACTTTCTTCGGAGCGGTTAAAGTGCAAGGCGTAAAATTCAGTATGCCGTTAACCCCTGCCTTTACGAGTTTATCGATAACATCCTGTGCAACGTCCGAGGGCGTCGCAACAATCGCAAGTTTTATTTTTCTTTTTTCAAGGACATCTATTTTTGTGGCATTTTTTACAATAATATCGCCGATTTTTTTGCCGATCTTTCTTTTGTCGGCATCCAGGACACAGCTGATTTTAAAGCCGTATCTTTTAAAACCGGGATAACCAAGAAGGGCCGACCCCACTCTGCCGGCTCCGACAAGGGCTACGTTGCGGCAGGATTCAAGCTTAAGGATTTTTTTTATTTCCTTTATTAACCTCTTAACGTCATAGCCTCTGCCCCTGACGCCAAAATATCCAAAATACGAAAAATCTTTTCTTATCTGTGAGCCGGCTATATGAACAAGATTTGAAAAACCATCGCTTGAAACATTTGTACAACCTCGCTGGTAGAGCAGTAGGAGCTGCCTTAGATAAATGGGCAGTCGCTTAATGGTTTCGTCCGATATTTTGTGGTACCGCATAACCCGCCTTTAAATTAAAGCTTGTGTTCACATTCACAAACTTTTACTACAATAAAATTAAGCATTTTATGCGATTATAGTCAAGTAATTTCTTGAAAATTATGTGAAGCTAAACACATATTTTTGGATGGTTTTTGTGAAGATATGCAACTTTCGCATTTTCCACATTTTAATAGGAGAAAATCGCAAGTGGTTTATTGTAATGGGATTAAGAGCAAAAAAACCGCTTAGCCAGACCGCTACGTTTTATTGTAGTTTTTCGAAAGGCCACATTTCAAGTCCGCCATCCAGCACCTTTACATTTTCAAAACCTTCCTTTTTCAATATAAATGCCGCCTCATATGCCCTTAAAGAATAATTGCAAAAGGCCACAATGGGTTTGTTCCTGTCGAGTTCAGCAAAACGAGCTCGTAGCGAAGCAAGAGGAATCAGGGTCGAATCGGCCAGTCTGCTCTGATGATATTCGGCTGGCGTTCTTACATCCAGCAGGACAAGATCGATTTTTTCCTGCATCAATTGCCACAGCTCCAGCGGTGCTATGCCGTTCATCAAGCCGTCAAGTTTGTTGCGTGCAACATTGGCTGCGGTAATAATATTGTCAATTACAGGGGCATATGGGGGAGCATAACACAAATCAAGATTTGCCATCTGTTCAACCGTCATTTGTGAGGTAATTACGACTGCTGCAACATCAATCCGCTTATCAGTATTGCCGGGGCCTATAGCCTGGGCACCGAGCAATTTACGGCTCTTTTCGTCAACCACAAGTTTTAACATAAGAAGCTGAGCGCCGGGCACAAAATGCTCTCTGTCAGGAGCGGGAACAAGAACCGTAACGACATTAAAACCTGCCTGTTTTGCTGCTCGTTCGGTAAGACCGGTAATGGCTACGTTATAATTAAAGACCTTGCAGGCTATAGTGCCCAGAATCGGAGTAAAGGTATCATTCCCACCGCAGATATTTACTGCAGCCACCCTACCCTGCTTATTTGCCGTAGAACCAAGCGGTATATAAAAGGGTTTTTTCGTTATCAACTCTACGCTTTCAACGCAGTCACCTGCTGCGTATATATCTTCATCTGAGGTCTGCATTTTCGGATTAACTTTTATCGCACCGGTTGAGCCGATTTCAAGACCAGCCTGTTCGGCTAAAGTTACGTTGGGTCTGTTGCCTATAGCAACTATTACAAGGTCGGCTGGAAAGGTCCCCTTGTCGGTCAGAACCGATTCGACATTGTCCTGACCCTGGAATCTTTTTACTTTGGTATCGGTAAGAACTCTGACACCATGCAATTCGAGCTGATTTTCGACAAGCATTGCCATCTCAGCATCGAGCAGGCGGAAAATCTGCGGCAGTTTCTCAATGATTGTTACCCTGCAGCCTTTTTTTACAAGCGCCTCAGTCATCTCAATCCCGATGAGACCGCCGCCGACAATCACAACATCGCGGGCCTTGCCCCTGTCCAAAGCCGCCTTTATACCCTCTGCATCGGTAACACCGTGAAGAGTGAAAATATTGCCAAGTTTAATTCCCTCAATATTAGGAATAATAGGCTCCGCGCCGGTCGCCAGAACAAGCTTGTCGTAATCAAGCAGTGATTCTGTCCCGTCGAGAAGATGTCTTACACGTACCTGTTTTTTGCTGCGGTTTATTTCAAGAGCTTCGGTCTGGTTCATAATGTGAACATTTTTTACCTGCTGGAAGAATATTGGATCTCTGACAACACCTGCTGGCGAACTCATCAGTTCGCTCTGTTCCTTGACTGTGCCGCTAATGTAATAAGGCAGGCCGCAGCCGGCATAAGAGAGCAGTCTGCCCTTTTCGACGATTGTTACATCGGCGTCAGGGTCAAGACGATTGATTTTAGCAGCGACCTTGGGACCTGCTGCAACTCCGCCAATTATCACTACTTTCATTGGCTTTTTCATCTTTTGGTCTCCTGAGATGATTTGTTCGGCTGTAACTTTTGATACAGCCTTGAGATTTACTACAAGTTCGGCTCCACCGAGATAAGATTTTTCAACGTGAACATTTCCCCCCGCGGCTTCAACCATCGCCCTTACAAATGCAAGGCCCAGACCTGTGCCGGGACGGGATGATGCATGAGCGCCGGGGGTTCTGTAAAAGGGCTGAAAGACTTTTTCACGGTTTTCCTCTGAAATTCCAACGCCTGAATCGGCAATTCTTATCTGATATGCATCAATTGTGCTGTCATACAAGAGAAATACCTCAATTCTGCCATTGTCAGGAGTGTATTTAATCGCGTTGGAAAGCAGAGCTTCGAGCACCTCGGTGATAGTCGCCTCACTACCGACCGCCCAAGCAGGTTCAACATCAATCTTGGTCACAAGAACTATGTTATGCGGATATGCCTGCCGACTGGATGCAAGGGTGCTTTTGCACACAAGTGCGGCGAGTTCAACCTCTCCTCTAAAGGCTCTCGGCTCGCTGATGGACTTTGCAATCGTAAGAAGTCTCTGGGCAGCGAGCAGCGACTCGTTGCAACGCCCAATCGCCCTTTGCAGAAGGTCTTTCTGCTTCGGTGTAACAGGACCAGCAAATTCGCCGAGAAGTGTTTGAAGGATTGTGCTGATTGAAGAAACCGGCTCTTTAAGTTGATGCGCTACAAGGGAAGCAAATTTCAGTGGGTCTGATATGAGATTTTTCATAAAAACAAACTAAAGAAACTCCATTATCGATGCATATTTCGTTACATATTATAACACTAAAGAACAATTTTTCAACCTTTTTCGGTATAAACCCGGATTTCCCGGATGATAGATGGCAAATGGACTTTGCTATCAAAATTTATGTTCTCTGGCGTCATTCGCAACAAAAGATTTCAGATGGTTGCAATTCGAGGAAGATTTTGATATTATCTTGGGATTGGAAGACTTGGTTGTATAGCTAAGTCTTTAATGTGGAAAATCTTAGATAAAATACCTGAAACAGGCACCTGTTCTTAAAGGAGATTTTATATGCAGGACGGAAAATATGTAATTCTTACAATTGACGATGACCCTGATTTTCTGCAGGCAATCCACCTGTTTCTCGAGGCCAATGGTTATATTATAATTGAGGCCAAAAGTGCCGAGGATGGTTTGAAGGTTTATAAAAAAACAAAGCCTGACCTTATCCTCGTTGATTTGATGATGGAGGAGATTGACGCGGGCGCCAACCTCATTAAGGAGTTCAAACTTCTTGGCAACAAAGCACCCATATACCTCTTGAGCAGCGCAGGCGATGGAATGACAGACAACATTGATTATACCCAGCTTGGTTTCAGCGGCGTATTCCAGAAGCCGGTCAAAATTGAACGCCTTTTGAGTATAATAAAAGCCAAACTCAAATAAGCTTTTCTCTGTCTTCTGCGATTCCTATTCTGCATTTTTCTATTGCCGCCAGAAACTCTCTGCCGTAACTCTTTTGGATAACCGATATAAAACTTAAACGGTATTATAATTCAAAAAGCGAACAGGTGTTTCCTCATAACCAATTTTCTACTGGCAGTTGATCTACGGCGTGTCGAAGAACTGGAGCAACATTCGTATATATTTTATTGGTAAGCACCGGAGATGAATGCTCCAGCAATTTCTGTGTAACAGCAGTGGATATACCGTTCTGAGCAAGGATAGAGCCAAAGGTCTTGCGTAAATCATGGAATTTTAAATCAGCTAATCCAGCATCCTTACATATACTTTTCCATCGCTTATGGCTGAAATTGTCATTAAACAATTTTTCTTGTCTAACATCTATCCCGGAAACATATCTTGAAAGCTCTGCCATTACGGGAGCTGACACAGGACGTGAGCCCATACTTTTTCTGGTTTTTCTGCTTGTTGTTGTGATATAGTTATTTTCCAAATCAACATCACTGACTTTTAATGATTCAATATCACCACGCCTTAATCCTGTTCCCAACGCAAACAATATACGCATTTTTATTGACGGGTAAGGCTTAGCCGCTGTCAATAATTTCTTTATCTTAACATCATTGAGCGATTTCACAGGCCTTTCATCTTCTTTCAATTCCTTGATTTTTACTGCCCCATTTAAGTACCTGTTTTCTCTGCACCAGTTGACAAATGTTTTCAAGTTCCTGATGTCCTTGTTGAGCGTTGGACGTTTTACTTCGCTTCCTCTTTGGAGTATAAATTTGTCGATGACATTTTGGGTAATCTGTTTCGAACTACATTTTCCAACCAGCCGCTCAAAGTTTCTCAGGGACAGGGCAATTTTGTGAACGGCGGAGTAAAAGTGTACCACCTGGCGGAACAAAAATGTACCACCAGCTTTATATATAGCCAGGACCGCCCCGGCTGTCAATTTCAATCCTAATCTGTTGTCTTCTGCTTTCTGGCTAAGCGTTTGCGGCTCTGCTCAAGACGATAACTCTGCCCATTGGCCTCGATAATATGAACCTTATGCGTCAGCCTGTCCAGCATCGCACCAGTCAATCGTTCAGACCCACACACCTCTGTCCAGCTTTCGAACGGCAGGTTTGTCGTAATAATCAAGCTCTGCCGTTCATATGCTCTGCTGACCACCTCAAATAGCAATTCAGAGCCGGCCTTGCTGAACGGAACATAGCCAAGCTCATCAAGAATCAGCAAATTGTGTTTCTCCAATTGAGTCATAAGTCGCTGCAATTGTCTGTCTTCTCTGTCCTCCAATAATTGAGTTACCAAAGCCGTACAGCCATAGAAGCGAACATTATAGCCCTGACTTAAATCAATTCATCATCACCAATCACCGCGATTTAAAACTATTTTATAGATAATTATTTATAGTTAAAAGGCGAGAGAAGGATGAGGAGAAAATGAATGAAAACATACAAATAGAGAATGCAAAAAGTTGGTTTGTATTAGCTCAAATAACTATAATTCTTGCTGGTTTCTTTTTCGCTGCTTCAGGTATAATGTGGTCCGCTGCAACATCCAACTTAAATTCAGGGGTTAATTTAGCGACAGACTTAACAAACAAAGATTGCAATCAGTTGAATAATAGTTATTATAAAAATTTTACAAGTAAAGCTCTAAACTATTATGGAGAAGCGACTATTACAAATCTTAAACTATTTATAGACTATACTTGGATAGGGGTATTGCTTATCACTCTATCTTTATTTTTTTGGATAAGAGGAAAATATTTGCTTAGTAAATCAAAAAATAATTGAACCAAAGTTAAAAAAACTCTCAATAACCCAACTATAAATAAATTTTTATTTTAAGAGTTACGCAGCTTCTTTTCTCTTATAAAATTTCTCAGCAGATTCTTTTTGAAATCCTGCAAGATATTTTCCTTCAAGAGCAGAAGCGCCATTAAGTTTTGGAGTTAGTTTTGAAATAGTATTTGGATCACATAACCATTGTTCAGTAAAATTCTTTAAATCAATTTTATCAACATCTCCGTCTCTATTTAGATCTGCATAACTACACCAATGATTAGCAGAATTGCAATCTGTTCTGCCCCAATTATTAGCAAAACCAGCAAAATCCTTAAAATTAACTTGTCCATCAAAGTCTAAATCGGCATAATTGCCGGACCAAAAAATAAATTTTCTCTGTGGTTCTGGACTTGCAACATTAGGTAAACTAATATAGCCCTCAGTTGTACCATCACTACAAGGCATTTCATAACCTAAAATCTTGTTTATTTTAAACTTGCGCCCGGCAAGGACTTATGTAAACTTGGCCATTGAAAG
>Ga0315294_10003374_pt1 | contig 17387 bp, 11 predicted proteins | sample YL17G13_40_MG_FD_203626 | JGI IMG/M metagenome (GOLD analysis project Ga0315294, IMG submission 203626) | Sediment microbial communities from Yellowstone Lake, YNP, Wyoming, USA - YL17G13_40 | ecosystem: Environmental > Aquatic > Freshwater > Lake > Sediment | place: USA: Wyoming | collected... | reverse complement strand
CCTCCATATATTCAGAGTCGGAAAAGTTCAGACTGCAACCATGTGTTTCAATAAAATACCGCCGCATCATCTTCGGATACTTTTTATCTTGAAATATTAAAGATTTCTCTGTGTCCTCTGTGACTCTGTGGTGAAATATTTTTAATTTTGTTATGGATTCTTAAAAGGTGAACTCATTTTTCTGGGGAAAGAGACCGAAGACGCCGCCTGTGTGGAAAAATACAATGGGGTCTTTCCGGGGGAAACGACCGGCGCGAATCTCTGTGACAAGTCCGTGAAACGCCTTGCCGGTGTACACGGGGTCGAGGATTATTGCCTCCTCCCGCGCCGCCCATTTCATTGTCTCTATGAGCTCAGGATATGCCTGAGCGTAGCCCGGACCAACATAACCCCCGATGATGGAATAGGACTCCTCCTCCGCATTGATTGAGAGATGGAAGCGCTCCTTTGCCCCATTCAGAAGGGCGGCGGTCTTTCCCCTGAAATATTCCGGAGTATCGCACACATTGAAGTCTGTGATGCTGATGTCATGACGGCGCATGAGGGCTTGTCCGAGGACAAGACCGGCATGGGTCCCGCCAGAACCAATGGCGCTGACAAAATGCGCCTTTTTGATGCTACGCTCCTCCAGCTGTGAGATTGTCTCCTCAAAGGCGCATGCATACCCCCAGCAACCCATCGCCACAGAACCGCCCACGGGAATGAAGAATGGTTTTTTTCCCATCCTGCGAAGCCCCTCATTCACCTCTTTAAAATCAAACTCCTCGCTCTTTTTATACTCCGGATAGGGCATGAAGGTGAACGTTGCCCCGACGAGGTAGTCGAGGAGGAGATTGCCGTCATAGGGAGGCTTGGGGGGGGCAGTGCGCAAGATAAGGTGGCATGCAAGACCGAGTCGCACACAGGCGGCGGCGGTGGCGCGACAGTGGTTGGATTGCACACCGCCGCATGTCACCACCGTATCGGCGCCAGAATCAAGCGCCTCAGCAAGGAGGAATTCAAGTTTGCGCACCTTGTTGCCGGAGAGCTCAAGTCCGGTCATATCATCGCGTTTTACATAGAGTTCAACGCCCAGTTCTGCGCCAATGCGGTCAAGTTTCTGGAGCGGCGTTGGCGTCCGGGCAAGTGAAAGACGTTTCGGGCAGGAAAGCGCCATGGCGGGAAAATCCTTTCACGTGAAAAAATCAGGTTCAATAATTTGGGGTAACGTGGCAAAGTCAAGATGAAATAATTACATACAATAGATATAAGATGCACCACAGTCCGTCTCAGGCGGATTATATTATTCCCTCCCCGTGTTTCCCCGTGCTCCCAGTGGTTTATTATTCTCTCCGCCTCAGGCGGATTAATCGGCGGTTAATACTCTTAATAAAAATTGAACATTGCTACTTTTAGGAGTTCCTGCTGAGACGGGCGGCGCTGATTAATATTGAAAAATCCCTTCACTGTGGGATATCAAGATTATGTTAGAAGTTTATTCCGTTAAATAAATATTTCACACAGTCCGCCTCAGGCGGACACGGCGGCACAGAGTTCCAATCTCCGTGTCTCAGTGCCTCTGCGTGAGAATGGTTTTATTTGAATTTAGAGCGATATCAAGGAGGTCGTGCATGATTAACCGGAAATGCAAACGCGCACTCATTATTTGCGGTTTCCTTACCTTCATTATCATTCCGGCAATTTTCGCATCGGATGTTTGTGCCTTCAAATTTGCCGTGTGGGGCGACAGCCAGTTTGACAATCCGGACATCTTCGCCCGTGCCGTCAAGGAAACCAGCCTGCTCAAGCCTGCATTCGTCATTCAGTGCGGCGATATGATTAACGGCTACACCTATGACCGGCAGAAAATCAAAAAAGAATGGGAGAGATTCAGGCAGGAGATTAAACCGCTCACAGCGCCCTTCTATCCCGTCCCCGGCAATCATGACGTCACCACCACCCCCATAGAACCCCTATACGGCGAAACATGGGGAAAGGACAGGTATTATTATTCCTTTGATTACAACGCCAACTCCGCCGAAGCGGCTGCGAAGGCCGGGAAATCCCACTTCATCATCCTTGACACAGATTTGCACGAGCAGATGGACACCATCCCTCCCGTGGAGATGACATGGCTCAAAGATGACCTTGAAAAAAATAAAGACGCTGAGGCAATCTTCCTCGCATTTCATTCACCGCTCTATATGTCCACCGAATACGATTGGCGACCCGTCCATGACCTCCTGAAGAATTACCCCGTGAGGGCGGTATTTACAGGACATTCGCACATCTACGACCACCGCCTCATCGATGGCATTCATTACTTCTGCCTCAACACCTCTGGCTCAATGACTCGCAAGAATCACCTCACGGGCTATTCCCATTGCTTTATTCTGACATCCGTGGATGGAAGCAAAGTTGATTTCGCCGTCATCGCTGATGGCAGAATTTTCCCACCGGATGCCGTCCCTCCGGATGAATACAAACGCTCCCCGCAGTATTTTGTTGAGGAAACGACATCCATCATCCCCGACACCTCAAAACAGGATGTGAACATCACCCTCTCCATCCCCATTCATAACAGGACGCGTGAAGACCGCTCCTATCTCCTCCAATGGGAAACGGACGATTTTCATTTCCACTTTGACCCGCCGGGAGCAAATCTCGACCTCGGTCCTGATGAAGTGACAACCCTCTCCTTTAAAATTTTCATCCCGCGCGGCATTTACACGCGCGACATGCTCCCGAAATTGAAAGTTGAAACCCCTTACACAAATGGCGCCGGCTATGAAACCACCCTCACATCCTATCATCTCCTCTTCTGTCCGCCGGAGACAACCGCCCTTCCCCTGCGCGGCGGCTTCACCTTCGATGGAAAAATGGACGACCCCGCCTGGCAGGATGTCCCTGCCATAAACAGACTATTCATCGATAAAAAAGGCACACCCGCCAGAGAAGGAACCACTGTCAAGGTAATCTACGATGCGGAAAATATTTATGTTGGAGTGCAGGGGGAGGAGCCGAATCCGCGGGGGCTGAAGGCGCTCGCCACCGGCAAAATCCCGCTTGTCTTTGCGGATGACGATTTTGAACTCTATTTTGACCCCGGGCGGGGCTTAAAGACTTATTACCGGCTCATGGTCAACCCGGCGGGGACTGTCCTATGCAGTGGACCGGAGGGACTCTTCACTTTTCATTTCGAGGCGAAGACCAATATCGGCAAGGATTACTGGAGCGCCGAGTTTAAAGTCCCCTACAGTGAGATAAACGCCAACCATCCGAAACCGGGCGACAGGTGGGGACTCAACATCCGGCGGGCGCGTCAGCAGGCAGAGGCGACGGTCAGCGAATGGTCGCGTATGCGCGGTTTTCCCGCCCAGACCCAGTATTTCGGCATCCTGAACTTCAAATGACCGGGGGCGCCGACACTCCATAGCTTTGGCGACGGAGCGTAGTTATCAATAATTCAGCGGGTCGCCGGGGACTTTGGTTTTCACAGGTGTGTCTGGCTTAAAGCGGAAAAGTTTGGCAGGTCTTGTCAGCCGCACCGCCTTCACTGCCCTTATCCTGCTGACGGAATCTGCATATACATCGCTCATGCCTTTTGTTCCGCCCTGACTTGACCAGTAGGCAATGCCCAGCTTGCCATCCTTGTTCAGGAGCCATCCGAGGAAAACCACTGAATGCCCCCCGCCATTCGTCCACGAGATATTCATAAAGTCGCCGGGGCGCGCCTCGCACGGCTTCACCTCGCGCCCCATGCCGGAATACTGCACAAGCGCAAACTGCGAGCCGTTGCCATCCGCATTCCAGTGTCCCCAGAATTTCACGCCATCCTCGCGACGCCCGCTGTCCGGCTCCTGCATCCGCATTGCCTCAAAATTTTCCAGCGTGAGCCGTTTCGCCCCGTCCGGGAAAATCAAATTAAGCGCTTCTATAAAGACCGTGTAGGATGAGCCGCTGCAGTAACTTGTCTTGCGTGGGGGATTGAGGAGCGGCAGACCGAAGAGGGAGAGGGGATAGCCCATGGGTGATTCGGCGGGGACTGCCTTCAAGCCGATAAAATATCCGCCGCCATCCGGGGCATGCGATTGAACCTTATCTACCGCCTTCAGGACGAGATAATTGTACCCGCTCACATGTTTCCCGAAGATATCGGCGTGCATTGTATGGATGTGCGATGTGGGAAGGTCGTCTTTCGGGATAAAGAGCCACTTGCCATTATCGCGCGTGGGGCGCAGTTCTGACCATCGTGCGCCGTGCGTGGCGCAGCCGGAAAAAACCATTACAAGAGACATGAGAAGGAAAATGAGATATAAGCGTTTCATTATGCCCCTCCCTGTATGAGTATATTTTGCTTTCAACTTGTGATTATAATCATTCGGCACTTCTGCAACATTCAACTATAATCTGTGACGGTAATCTTTCCTCGTGAATTTTTCATTAATTCACTTGCCGCCTGTCCGGTCCTCTGTTTACCAATCGCACATTCATCAATACATAAACCACAGGGAGAGGATATATGAAAGACATTCAAACTCATCTCATCCGAATTGCCGTCGTGCTCATGATTCTATCTTACGTTTTCCCCTCCAGCGGGAGTGAGATTACGCCACCGGTGGTCACTTTGCGTGACATCTCACACATGCCGCATCTCGCAAGGGGCGAAAAAGTGCAACTCGCCGACCACGCCACCCTGTTCGTTCCGGAAGGTTATGCCGTTCCCGCATCGGGAGAGATTCGTCTCTCTGTGCACTTCCACGGAGTGGACTGGTTTCCGATGGAGGAGCATCACCGCCGCAACGCCGCCAATCCCCTTTTGATTTACGGCGGCTTTGAAGGCTCAAGCAAGTATCAGAAACCATTTGAGGACAAGAGTCTCTTCGGCAAGCTTTTGCAGGATGTTGAAAATTATTTCAAGACACATGGGGCGCCGCGCATGAGCCGCATTACTTCTGTGGAAATTTCCAGCTTCAGCGCCGGCTACGGGGCTGTCCGGGAGATTCTTAAATCACCTGAATATGTGAATATGATAACCACAATAATCCTTGCCGACTCGTGCTATGCCTCTTTTGCAACACCCGGCGGAGACGCCGACCGCAAACCGCTGTCGGAACACATGGAGCCCTTTATCAGTTTTGCCCGCCTTGCCGCCGAGGGAAAAAAGGATTTCGTAATGACATTCTGTCAGTTGGTTACAAAGGATTACGCCTCCACCTCGGATACGGCGCGCGCCCTTGTGGCGGGGGTGGGTGGCGAATTCAGGAATGTTCCGCCCGACTCTTTCCCCTCGGCGCACCACACACTGAAATATCCCCTCCTTTACCGATTTGACAGTGGCGGACTGCATGTCTGGGGTTATGGGGGAAATGACCCGGGCGCACATCTGGCACAGGCGCGCGCGGTGGCGGATTTTTATCAGGCGCTCAGGAGCCCGGCATCAGTGGTTCTGCCGGTGAAAATGGTTTTAAAGGATGGGAAGCAGGTGGCGAATATCCCGCGGACTCCCATCCCGCCGCCGCGCCGGAATGTTCCGGGGAAACGATTCCCGCTCGGCGCCGGACGTCAGATGTATGTCCCCGATTTTTTCAAGCCCGAGCTCACCACACAGACGCGTGTGGTGGTATTTTTTCTCGGCGCTCCCTGGTGCTCCGAGCAGAACTTTTATGACGCCCGCAAAAACGGCGTGCTGGTCTCCATCGGTGAGTCAAAGAAAGGGGAGTTTGCCGAATGGGGAAAACTTTTCCCCGCCTTGCTGAAACAGGTGGAAAAGTCCCTCGCAGATGCAGACATTACATCCAAGCCTCTGGGGGGCGTCTGCATCTCCTCATTCAGCGGCGGCTATACGGCGGTGAGAGAGATTCTGTCCCGGACGGAATATGAGCCGCTCATCTCGGATATTGTTCTGGCGGATTCACTATATCCACCAAGACTGCCGGATAAAAAGAACGCCATCGACCCGGTCGCGATGGAACCATTTCTCAGATATGCGCGCCGTGCGGCGAAGGGAGGAGGCAGTTTCTGGTTCAGCCATCTTTATCCGCCCGAGAAGGGAGAGGTCAGTTTCTGGTTCGGCCATCTTTATCCGCCCGAGGAGCCATATCGCGACAACACCACCACACTTGCCGCAGGATATCTCATTGACCAGATTGGGCTGGAACGTCATCCCGCCTCGGGAACCAATTCCCGCGGCGCCCAGTTGCTTTATCGCGCGGACAGAGGCAATCTTCATATACTCGGTTACGCCGGCATGACCACACAGGACCATTTTGAGCACTTTTATGCCCTGTGCGACCTTCTGCGCCGGACGTCTCTACCCGATGCGCCAGCGGTGGAAAAATAACAGATTACAGTAATGACATTATGGAACAAATATGAATATAATCCTGTGTATCCTGTCCATCTTTGTTAAATTCTTTTATTAATCCGCCTGATGCGGAATATACAGGATGCGCAGGATGCTTATATGTAGCGCTGTTTTGCCCTGTGGCTGTTTCACTCCCTCACCGTTTCAAGAAACTTCTCCAGTCCACGCACAATTGCCTCTGCCTGTGCCTTCTGATAAGCGGGGTCGAGGAGCCGCGCCTCGTCATAAGGATTGCTCATGAACGCCTGCTCAACGAGCATCGAGGGAAAATGGGTATCCCGCAATGGATAGTAGTTGAAATTCCCCACAACGCCGAATTCGCCCCAACCGAGTTTCAGGAGCTCATCATAAACCATCTTTGCCACCGGATAGCAGTGTTTTTCCTTGAAATATGTGCTTGTGCCGGAGACGCTCAGGAACCCGCGTGCCGAGCCCGCGGCGTTGGCATGGATGCTGAGGAGGAAGTCAGCCCCCGCATTAATCGCCGTCTGCACGCGCTCCCTTAGTTGGGGGTTGGAGTCGCCGGGGCGAATCTCCACCACCGATGCGCCGAGGTCTTCAAGGATTTTCCGGACTGCCTTCACGGCACTGGAATTTATTGTCTTTTCATTTGTGCCCATTGTGCCAACGGCGCCGCTTCCATTTCCGCCGTGCCCAGCCTCAAGGGCAATCTTAAGCCCCTTCAGGGCGGGATTGGGTTCGGAGGCAAACTTGGGCGGACGCTTCACATAAATTATTAGATTATTGCCATCCCTCTCCGCCCAGTATCCCCACAGCATTTTGCTCCTGACGGGGATTCTCAGCCGCAAATATCCATCCTCCATCTGTTCCCCTGTCACGGGACCTATTATTCTTGCGCCGCTCTTTTGAGATATCCACGTTGTGGCGAAGAAGGTGTTGAAGAGATGGACATAAATGCAGTTTCCGCCCTCTGTCTCAGGTGTGATAGCCACAACCACTTTCTCACCGAGTGGGAGAAAGACTTTGTCATATTTTTCATCGCCGGCGACAGAGAATGATGTGAAGAAGGCGCGGGGCAGGGGGGTGTTTTGTGGGAGCAGGCGCACATCTTCCACGCTTAACCAGCCGGTCATGGACTCTGAAAGCCTTATCCTGTAATTCCTCCCCGCCCTGCCGATAATTTCAAACCGCGTCCCTTTCTGGACCTCGGCAAGATAGGGACCGCCGAGCCGAACAGTATGCGTGCCGAATGTGATTGGGACTTTATCCCCCGTGGTTTCCCCAACATATACCTTTTTTGAATCCCAGACCTCGACCGTTGTCTTAGTCTTTTCCTTCATGGATGCCTTGAGGAACCCTCCCTTCGGTTTCATTCTGACAAGAATGGCGGCGGCGGGGGCGGCTTTGAATCCTGCGGGGATTCTATACACGCCTCTGTATGTTGGCGTCGTCTCGCCCTCTTCCGGTAACGTTTGAATGAGGGGCAGCCTCACACGCCCGTCGAAGCAGATGGCTTCCGCCTTACAGCCGGCAGGACCCCTTGCCTTGACTTCGAGCACATCTCCGGGCATAAGGGCGTAATCCTGCTGTGGCAGGAGAATACTGATTTCTTCCTTGCCTGCTCCGCGCTCCGTCGCCAAAGCTACGGGGCGTTGGCGACCAGCGCGACCGCGAGGTCCGGGCGCTTCTCCGGTTCTTAACCTTCTTTCCCCGCGGACGATGGTCATGGTGCGTGTGGATGTGGTGCTGCCATCCGGCGAGGCGGCGGAGATGGTAATTTTGTTTCTACCCCTGTGCAGGGGGATATTATCCATGACGAAGGCGCCTGTCGAAAAGACCTCAGCGCGCTTGCCCTGGACAAACATCTTGTTCTGGGGCAGAGTGCGCCCCAGAATATTAACGGACGCCTCAGCGGTTTCCAGATTATCCTTCGGCGAAAACACATGGAAGAAGACGCTGTTTCTTGCCTCTTTGGCTCCGGGGACGGCTATTGTAACCTCCCTGACCTCGACCTCACCAGCTTTGACCTGGACATCATCTTTGACCTGGACATCATATTGGACAACTCCGGGCGCACCATCATACTCAACGCTAATCTTCATCGGCTCGGAAGGCACCTTCAGGAAGGCGAAGCGTCCATCCGCCCCGCTTGTCCATGTGCGCCGCAAGCCGCGCTCTCCCCTGACAGGGGGTCTCTCCGTAACGGGTTCGATGGAGACCCAGGCGTCTTCGAGGGGGGCGCCATCCTCATCCGTTACTGTGCCCAGGATAATGCCTGTTAGGGGTTTTTCCTTCCATTCAAGTTTTGGCGTGGCAACCTTATTCTGATAAACGGTATTTTTCAGTTGCTCCATCAGTCCGCCTCTTTTCGCCCCTCCATAAGAGAAAATAACCGTGCCCTGGATGCCGGACTTTCGGCTGTATAATATCTCGTTTGTATTTTCATCCGACTGTCTGAACGACCGCTGTCCACCGACGAGATGCTCCTTGCCGATGCCCTTCACAAAGTCATCCACCAGTTCATTATAATTGGGCTTCGGGTCTGCCATATTCCAGTAAATCATCGGCATGAGGAGGTCCATGGAGCCGATGGAAATCCAGTTCCAGGTGTCCTGATAATAATCATGGTAGCCGCTGCTGAATTTGCCATAGCCCGGGATATTGTGGCGGTTATAGATGCCCCAGGCGGCGCAGGAGATAATGATATTTGGCTTCTTGGCGACAGTCTCGGCATAAACATCATTTGTGAATTTATCGAGTTGTTCCCTCTGCCAGTCAAACCACTCCTTGCGGTTTGGGTTGCCGCGACCATAAAAACGCCTGACGCTGACAGGGTCGTGGCTATACTGGGGACCGGGATAGCGGATGCGGTCAAAATGCAGACCGTCAAGTTCGTAGCGGTTCACAAGCTCCCGGACGACGGCGCGCACATGTGCCTGCACCGCCGGGATGCCTGGCGATAGATACCAATATTCCGCCCCCGCGGTGTTCATAAGATTGCCCTTTTCATCGCAACAAACCCAGGGCTCGGGGGAGTCGGGTCCATGGAGATAAAAAAGGTGTTCGGGGGTAGTATGCGGCGGGGGAGTTGACCCACTCCTTGAGGCGGGATAGAGTGGAATCGGGTTGACATAGGCGTGGAACTGGATGCCGCGCCTGTGCGCCTCGTTAATGGCAAATGCAACTGTGTCAAAACCGGGGTCTTTGCTTCCTATAAGGGGCGACCAGGGTTCTATGGCGCTGGGAAACAGGACATCGGCGTTGCCGCGCACCTGGAAAACCGCCGTGTTGAAGTTCATCTTTTCCATGTCGTCAAAAATCTGCGTGATATTCTGTTTACATTTTTCGGCGTCATCCGAGGGCCATTCAAAGCGCGACACCCAGAGGGCGCGGAATTCCGGTTTCTCCTCGCACCATCCTGATGACCCTTTAAAATTCAGGAACGCAATAAGGCTAATCAGCGCAAACAAGGTAAACCGTCGAATTCCATAATGTTCTTGTCTCATTTTTTATACTCCTTTTAATTATAGTGATAAAAATATTTTTAACCAGCGGGGCGGTGAAAAGTCAACATAAAGCGCATTTATCGGAGAAATCTGTGTTCACCTCATGATTTCGGGAAAGATAGCCCCATAAAATGATTTTGCCGTTGACTTGTTGACTTTTTTTCTCCCCGTCTATCTAAGTATTTGATAAATACTTTCATGGGGGTGAACTGATGATTAAATGGAAAAAAACAGCGCTCATTTTTCTCTCCCTGATTATGGCGCATTGCGCAATGATGAGAAAGACAGCGCCCGTGCGCCCGGATGCGGAATCAGAACTGAAGGCGGTAATCCTTTCCCATGTTGCCGCACCTGAGACGCAAAACGCCTTCTGGGGCATGGAAATCAGACGCCTCGGCGCAACTGAGCCGTTTCTTGCCCTGAATGAGGGACGCAACTTCATGCCCGCATCAAACATGAAACTCTACACCACCTCCGCCGCCTTCTGCCTCCTCGGAAAGGACTTCCGATTTGAAACACCCATCTCCCACACAGGGGAAATCGGCAAGGACGGCGTCCTGCGCGGCGATGTCATCATCTATGGGAAAGGCGACCCCGCCATCTCGGGACGCTACCGCAAGGGCATCACAACGGACAGTATTATGAAGGAATGGGTTGCGGCACTGCGCAAAAAGGGCATAAAATCCATCGAGGGAAATATCCTCGGCGATGATGATTATTTCGTGGACCACGATATAGAGGGTTCCTGGCAGAATGATGACTTCTCTTACTGGTATGCCGCGCCGTCATCCGCCCTTTCTATAAATGACAATCTTTATGACATGACAATGAACCCCGGAGCGGCAGTGGGGACAAGGGCGCAACTGGTCACTGCCCCGCCGACTAACTATGTGACCTTCCAGAATGATGTGATAACAACCGTTGCGGGCGCGCGCAGGCGTATTGATTTCCGCCGCGGGGCGGATAATAACAACGTCCGCATATTCGGGCATATCCCGATTGGCGGAAGGCGCTGGCGGGACAGGGGATGTGTTTTCAACCCGACACTATACACCGCCACGCTCTTTCAGGAATCCCTCACAAGCGAGGGCATAAGCGTCAGCGGACGCGCCTACGACTTGGACACATTCAGCGAGGCGGAGAAGGAAATTTTGCGCCGCGACGACCGCGTCCTCTATGTCCACGTCTCCCCGCCGCTCTCAGAGATTATCAAAATCGTGAACAAGCCCAGCCAGAATTTTTATGCCGATATGTTTCTCAAGACGCTTGGACGGCGCTTCCGCGGCGTGGGGAGTTTTGAGTCGGGGGCGCTTGTGGTGAAGGACTTCTTAAAAAATATCGGCGCGCCGGATGTGGAGAGTATCCGCATGAATGACGGCTCAGGCTTGAGCCGCCGCGACCTCGTCCAGCCCCGCCAGACCCAGCATCTCCTGCAATATATGGCGACCCGCCCCGATTTTGAGTCGTTCTACGATTCTCTCGCCATTGCGGGAGTTGATGGCACTATCGGCGGACGAATGAATGAACCGCCCGCAAGGAATAATGTGCATGCCAAGACCGGCTTCATCGGGCATGTGCGCTCGCTCTCCGGTTACCTCGATGACCAGAATGGCGACCGCTGGGTCTTCTCTATCATGTGCAACCAATACACCATACCCGTCTCCGGGGTTGACCACATCATCGACAACATCTGCCAGGCGCTTGTGAGATTCAAAACGCCCGATAAATAAGAATAGCTCACGCAGAGCACGCAGCGGGCGCAGAGAAGACAATTAGCGTAAATTGTTAATAGTAATAATCTCAGCGAACTCTGCGTGCTCTGCGTGAAATTATCTAATTATTTTGTGACATTAACGGTCTTTAAGAAACGCTTGACATGAGTGAGATATTATTGGTAGTCAGCAACAGATAAATTGCTTGATATGTGGACATCAGGGCTGAAAAAAAGTCCAAAATGATATGAGGCGACGTAGCCAAGTGGCAAGGCGGAGGTCTGCAAAACCTCTATTCAGCGGTTCAAATCCGCTCGTCGCCTCCAAATATTTTACGCCGGAGTGGTGGAACTGGCAGACACAAGGGACTTAAAATCCCTCGGAGCATAGCTCTGTACCGGTTCGATTCCGGTCTCCGGCACTTCCCCCCTAACCAAAAACATCTGAAATTCTCCAACCACAGATAAATACTGATAAAGAAAATTTAACCGCCGATGAACGCCGATAGACGCCGATGGATGCAAATTGATTCAGTCTTGTTCCAAGTATTTATATCTGTGTTCATTGGCGTTTATCGGCGGTTTCTTGATTACATGTTAAAACTAAGAATTCCTGTTGGAATACCGCAATATTTCAAATTGTTATTGACTTTTGGATGCGGATTGGACAGTTCCTTCCTAAGAGTTCTTGTCATCGCTGTCGAAGCCTTCAGTCTTTGAGGCCATGACGGAGGATTATATGCGGATAGGAAAGCAACATTCTGAATCTTATGCGGATCAATCTAATTATTGTTAGGCGACTCGGGTAAGGTGCAACACAAATGAACTATTCATTATCGAGTGTCCGATGGCTCCGCATCCTCATCGCTGCGGTTGCAGTTATTGCGGTGAGTTTCCTTCTCCTGATGGTCATAATTACCGGCTATGCGTTTGTCTTGGCTTTTCAAGTTCGGGGTGCTCCCGACCAAAATGCCATCAATCACTTTGCCGCCAAGGTCAGTCCCAAGTTGATGCCGTGGCTTGAGATGTTGTTGACGTTGGTTGTGACCTTCATCGTTGCTCGAAGAGCCGAGACGGCCAGCATCGTTCACGGTCTTTTCATTGGTATTCTGGCTGGTCTGTTGAGTTTGGCCGTGATACTGGCTTTTGGCGGGCAGCTTGGCTTGCACAACTTGGTTTTCCTACTAACCATTGTGGGTCTGGGGTGGCTCGGGAGCTTTGTCGGACAAAAAAAGACGGGTAGAACATGAAGTCGTCGCCTAACAAATCGCTGCAGGCAACGCGGGATGGCCGTTCCAGTTCCGCTTCGCGGTTCACGCTGGTTGGCCCCGCGTGCCTGAGCTCTGGACGTTATAAGAAAAAATGAAAAAAGAAAATAAAAACTCAGAAGCAACCAAAGATTTAGAATCATTGGCAAATATAGGTCCAGCTACGGCAAGAAGACTTTGTGCAATCGGTATCACTACGGCTTCTCAACTAAAGAAATCCAATCCTGAAAAGGTATATGAAAAATTGAGGAAACAAGAAGGGGGCGTCCTCGACAAATGTGTATTGTATGTATTACGCGGAGCCATTTTAGATGCTCCCTGGTGGGTATGTAAAAATTGGAAAGGTGACAAAAAATATGACGGATAAGAATCTTGCACCTGTATGTGGTTTGTATTGTGGTGGCTGTGAATATTATAAGAAAACTTGCGTGGGATGTGGTAATGTAAAAGGTAAACCTTTCTGGACAACGCAGATGAAAGTGGAAACTTGTCCTTTATATGATTGCTGTATTAATAAAAAACAATTAGAACATTGCGGTTTATGTGAGGAGCTTCCTTGCGAAACATTCAATAAATTCCACGATCCATCGTTAAGTCCCGAAGAAGCAAAACAGGCTGTGCTTAAACGGCAAAACGAATTGATTAAAAGAAAAGAAATTTCTACTGAAAACTGGCTTGAAGAAAAGAATAAAAACTTATAACAAGGCAATCCAGCTGACCTTTCTCCGCGTCTTCGACGCTCCGTAAGGCAGCTGATTTTTGTTTTCAAAATCACTTGACTTTACCCGTCGTCCGCCCTTTGAACATCCTTTCATGTCTATGTGATGGAGAAAAAAACAGGCGGAGGGTTATTTGCCATGGAAATAAGGGCGGCGGAGCGGCTCGGGCATTTCCCGGTCTATCTCTTTGACAAGCTTGATGCGGACAAAACGGCTGTGCAGGCGCGCGGGGTCGATGTCATCAGTCTTGGCCAGGGCGACCCCGATGAGGGAACGCCTCCCGACATTATCGCAGAACTCGCCCGCACTGCCATCTCACCCGCAAACCACCACTATCCCTCCTTCAAGGGAATGCCGGAATATCTCCAGGCAATTGCGGATTTCTACAGGGATAACTTTGGCGTTGCCCTTGAGCCCGGACCTGAAATCCTTTCCCTCATTGGCTCCAAAAGCGGTGTGGGTCGCCTTCCTCTTGCCCTTGTCAATCCGGGCGAGGTGATTCTCTGTCCAGACCCCTGCTACCCGGCTTATATCCCCGGCATGATTCTTGCCGATGCCAGAATTCAATACATGCCGCTCCTTGAGAAAAATCAATTTCTCCCTGATTTGACGCAAATCCCATCACAGGTTGCAAGGCGCGCCAAACTCATGCTCCTCAATTACCCCAACAACCCGACCGCCGCCGTCGCCACGCAGGATTTCCTCAAAGAAGTTGTGCAGTTCGCCAGAAAATATGAGATAATCGTTGCCTATGATGCCCCTTACAACATGATGGTCTTTGACGACGAAAAACCCCTGTCATTCCTTCAGATTCCGGGCGCAAAAGAGATTGGCGTGGAATTTCACTCCATGTCCAAGCTGTTTAACATGACCGGCTGGAGATGCGCCTGGGTCGCAGGCAACCGCCACGTCATCGATGCCCTTTCAAGACTGATTTCGAATGTGGACATGGGCATCTTCAAGCCCATCCAGTTTGCCGCCATGAAGGCGCTGAAAAATGGCACGGTCTTTATGCAAAAAATGAATCGGCTCTATCAGGAGCGCCGGGATGCGGTTGTCAATGGTCTGAAAGAATTGGGCTGGCACGTCCCGCCTTCAAGGGGCACATTCTTTATGTGGCTGCCGGTGCCGGAGAAAGATAAGGAATCCATCCCATTTGCGCTGGAGCTGTTGCAAAAAACCGGCGTGCTGATTACACCCGGTCGGGGATTCGGCGAGCACGGAGAAGGATATTTGCGGATTGCCCTGACGGTGGACGTTGAGCGCCTGAAGGATGCTGTCCGCCGCATCAAAGAGGCGGGCTATATATACAATCCCCCGCAGCCCGCCTGAGGCGGACTTGTCGGACCTGTCGGACTTGTCAGACCCGTCAGACTTGTGCGAGGGCTTGGGCGTTCAGGAGTTCTATGGTGCCGAAGTGGTCATCTGTGAGTTTAAGGCGTTGTTCCGCCGCCTGCAGGATAAGCTTGACCACTTCCGTGTAAGAGATGAACGCCTGGGACGCCATTTTCGCAAGGTGACCATCCCAGCACCAGCCGGGATTGGGATTGACTTCAAGAAGATAGGGATTGCCCAACTCGTCAAGTCTCCAGTCAAATCGGCTGTAATCCCGGCATTCAAGTCGCTCAAAGAGTTTCAGGCAGCAGTCAACAATGAATTTCTCCGTCTCGGGCGGGAGGTTTGCCGGGATAGATTTGAGTTTGCTGTAAGGGGATTCAGGCAGCCATTTTGCCTCATAGCCGCAGATTCTCGGGAGGTCGGGCGGGAGGTCTGAGTAATCCTCTTCAATGATGGGGAGGACGACATAAGACTCAGGCGGATTGCCGATTATCCCGACGCTCAAGTCCTTGCCATTGAGAAATCTCTCAACCAGTATCGGCTTTTCATAACCGAATTTGCCCCTTATGTCCGTGATGGCGCTGACCATTTCTTCAAGTGAATATGCAACGCTTTTCTGGGTAATGCCGAAGGATGAATCCCCGAAATTCGGTTTGACGATAACGGGGAATACACTGGGGACGGCGCGCAACTCGAAGATGGAGTCCTCAGGTTTGATGAAAAAGGCTTCCGGGACGGGGATTTGCATTTCACTGGCGATGCCGCGCACTAATGATTTGTCATAGCAGAAGGCAAGACATTGTGGATTTGAGCCGGTGTAGGGGATGTCGAGGATTTCAAGTATTGCGGGGATATGGAGCTCCTTCCGGGCATCGTTTAGAAATCCCTCGTCGCAGAGGTTGACGACGTAATCTATTTTCCCTTTGAGTTTCAGGAGGTCAGAGACAAGTGTGTTGTGGCTGGACAGGTAAGCGACATTATAGTCCTCCGCATTTCGGAGGGCTGACTTCAGCTGGTCGATGGTATACAGGTCATCATCATCGAAGGTGGCGCCGGGTTTGAGGGGGTCGGGCTTTGAGGGGTCTCCAAGGAGGACGGCGACATTCTTTTTCTGTGTCCCGCGTTTGGGTTTAAGAGTCGTCCACTCCTTCTTGACAACCGAGGAGACAATGAGGCGCTGTGCCATCATCCCCAGGTCCTGGTTTCTCTGGGAATCCGGCGTCATGGTGCCATGAAATGCAACGTCTGAGAACTTGGCGTTTGCAAATAGATTTGTCAGGGCTTCCTTATCGTAAAGGCGCTCTGCGTAGAACTGGTCTTCAATAACCCCCTTCTCGACGTGTGTGATGATTTCACGGCTGATAAGGCGCTGATTGTCAAGCGACAGGGAGCGCTCGCGGCAAACGAAGTATTTGTCGCCTATCCACTCCCAGGAGCGCGGGTCATAGGTGGACTTGATAAAAGCGCCGTCTGCAACGTCAATCAGGATGCGCCCCCAGGGTTTTAGCACCCTGACGACCTCCTTCAAAACGCGCAGGTCGTCATTCACCGTCTCAAAATAGCCAAATGAGTTGCCAAGAATGAGGACGATGTCAAAGGTGTCGGCGGGATAATCTATTTTGCGCGCATCGCCTTCGCGGAAACGGACGTCCAGTCCCTCCTTGCGCACCCGTGTCTTGGCTTTCTGGATGAGATAACGTGAGCGGTCAATCCCGTGGACGTTCTTATAGCCGCGTCGGGCAAGTTCGAGAGAATGACGCCCCTGTCCGCAGCAGAGGTCAAGGACCATGGCATCCGCCGGCGGGGTGTTCAGAATCTGGAGGAAACTGGTGATTTCATCGCGAGTGATGGCGTCATCCTCCACCACATCGCCATCAGTCTTGAGATAGAGGGAGTTGAAAACGCGACGCCACCAGTCGGATTGAACGTGCTCCTCGAGGTTGGCGACGGGTCCGAGGGTTCGGCATCGAGGCTTCACCTTTTTTACAGCCGTGAGGGTTTTCGAATTATTGCCATTGCCATTACTGTTTCCATTACCATTGCTATTTCCATCAGCGTCTCCACTGTCACGTCCATTGGAATGTGCCACATCGGAGGCGCTCTTGGGAGCATTGGTCGAACTACCCATGAATTATATCAACTCCTTTTAAAAAGTATTCTGGCCTGTGCCTGCATAAAGATTCAGCATGAAATGAGAGCCTGCAACGGGAGCGTGGGAAACATGCGCGGGAGCGGGATGGTGGGAATATGTAATTTAAAAATGAAGGCGGGGAATAGAGAATGTCATGATGGGAAAAGCGCCATCGTTCCATCACTCCCCGTTTGGGTGGTAAGCAGTCAGTTGGTTGGTTTCTTCAGGAAAATCAGTCTTCGTCTCACTTTGGATTTTCCTTTTTCTCCTTGAAAAAAAAATTTGTGCGAGTCTCATCGCTGAGCAATTCAATATTTTTCATTTATAGGTGGATACAGGAGAGTGGCAATTCATATCAAGACAAAAGTGAAAATTTTTTTATGTGGGGCTTTGTTATATATATTTGT
>Ga0315294_10003373_pt1 | contig 17387 bp, 24 predicted proteins | sample YL17G13_40_MG_FD_203626 | JGI IMG/M metagenome (GOLD analysis project Ga0315294, IMG submission 203626) | Sediment microbial communities from Yellowstone Lake, YNP, Wyoming, USA - YL17G13_40 | ecosystem: Environmental > Aquatic > Freshwater > Lake > Sediment | place: USA: Wyoming | collected... | reverse complement strand
CTAATCAAACAAGAATGCTGATAGGTACTATGATGTTTGGCAATCCTGTGACTACTCCTGGTGGAAAAGCTTTAAAATTTTATGCCTCAGTTAGAATAGAATTAAAGCGAACAGCTCAAATTAAAAGGGGCGATGAAATTATTGGCTCTCGGATAAAAGCTAAAGTGGTCAAAAATAAAGTAGCTGCTCCTTTTAAGGAAACTGAATTTGATATTGTTTATAATGAAGGTATTTCTTACTATGGCGATCTTCTAAATCTTGCTTTCAAAAAAGGAATCATTAAGCGTTCAGGCATGACTTATTCATTTGAAGATACAAAGTTAGGAGCAAGCTTTGATAAAGCAGTAGAATTTCTTAAGACTAATACCCAAATTGCTAAAGAGATTTTAAAACGAATACAAATAAAAGAAAAAGATTAAAAATATGGAAACAAGAAAATACGAATTGTCATTTTGGCTGACTTCTAATCTCAATGAATCAGAGGCTGAAACTGTTTTTAATGAAATAATTAAGAAAATTGAATCTTTGGGAGGTCAAATCATTAATACCCAAATTCCTCAATTAAAACCACTTAGTTATAAAATAAAGAAAGAAACTAATGGTTATTTTGGTTTTATCCATTTTTCTAGTAGTGAAAATAAACTGAGTGATTTAGAAAAAGAGACACACTTAAATGATAAAATTTTGAGATTTATCATTGTTAGAATTAGAGATTCTAAACAAAGACCAAAACCGAGAGAGATAAAACATCCTTTTCTCTTTAAATCACGACAAATTTCTCATCAGGAAGAAGCAACTGCTTCACCGAGTCAAGGTGAACCTACATCAGTCTCAAGGGAAGAAATGAGCCTTGAGGAATTGGATGAAAAATTAAACGAAATTTTAAAAGAATGAATCTAAATAAAGGTCGAGAGAAAACGGTGGTAAATTTTAAATCAATATGAATCTCAATAAAGTTTTTTTGATTGGCAATCTTACGCGAGATGTTGTTTTAAGAACTACACCTTCGGGTCAATCAGTAGCTGACTTTGGATTGGCTACTAATCGCGTTTGGATGGGAGCTAATGGTCAAAAACAACAGGAGGTAGAGTTTCATAATATTGTGGTTTGGGGAAAGATGGCCGAACTGTGCAACCAATATTTAGCTAAAGGTAGAATGGTTTTTATTGAAGGAAGGATTCGGACAAGGAGTTGGCAAGATGCTAATAATCAAAAAAGATATAAAACAGAAATTATTGCTGAAAATATTCAATTTGGCCCGAAATCAATGAGAGAAGGTGCTAAATTAGAAATGCCTCCAGAAGCAGAGGAGACATCTCATGAAGAATTGCCAGTTTTAGAAGCAGATACTCCAGGAAGTAAAGAAGAGGATGAAGGGATTAGCTCTGAGGAAATTCCTTTTTAAGAACCTATCTCGCTTTGTTCGGCAGAACCTTTCTCCTCGCTCACCCCGTTAAACGGGGCTTCGCTCGAAATAAGAACTTCAATAATTTCTTCCAAATTTCCTTCAAGGATATTATTAATATTGTGCCAGGATTTTTTAATCCGATGGTCGGTAACTCTGTCCTGAGGGAAATTATAGGTTCTAATTTTTTCCGCTCTTTCGGCGTGGCCAATTTGGTCGCGCCTTTCTTTTGTCATTTGGCTAAATTCTTTTTCTTGTTCAATCTCCCAAAGTTTACTTTTTAAAATCTCCAAAGCTTTTTCTCGATTTTGTTTTTGGTATCTTTCGCTTTGGCAAGTAATAATAATTCCTGTCGGTTTATGAATAAGTCTGACTGCGCTTTCCACTTTTTGAACATTTTGACCGCCAGGACCAGAAGAACGGTAAAAGGTTTCTTCAATATCCTCTGGTCTAATATCTATTTTAATATTTTCTACCTGAGGAAGAAAGGCTACAGTAGCGGTAGAAGTATGAACGCGGCCAGATTTTTCTGTTTCTGGAATTCTTTGGACTCGATGAACGCCACCTTCAAATTTTAAATTTTCATAAGCTGTTTTGCCGTTAATTTCCAAAATTCCTTCTTTGAGTCCTCCTATAGAAGTAGAACTAGTATCAATAATTTTTAAGGACCAGTTGTTTTTGGCTGCGTAGCGCTGATACATGCGAAATAAATCTTGAGCGAATAAGGCAGCTTCCTCGCCACCAGTTCCTGCTCGAATTTCTAAGATAACACTTTTGATTTTTGTTCTGTCGCTCTCTTGGTTTTCGAGAAGGTTGAGAGCCATTTTTTTCATTCCTTCATTTTTCTTAATTTCTTCTTCAGCTAAATCAAGAAGCTCTTTATCGCTAGCCTCAGCTAATATTTCTTGGGCTTCTAAAATTTTTTTCTCTGCCTTTTTTATTTCTTTTAATAAATTTATTTTTTGTTCAATTTCTTTTAAAAGGCAAGACGCCTCCTCAAAATTACTTGAATTTGAAAGAAACTCAGGATTGCTGAGCTTCTTTAATAACTGTTCTTTTTCTTTGATCAGATTTTCTAAATCCATATTAATTGTTTCGAGCGAAGCGAGAAAAAAGGTTCTTGAGCGATAGCGAAAGGTTCTTAATTTATTTTTTCCTCTTTTTGACCGGATGAGTCTTTTTCTCTTTTTTCGTTCCTTTGATTTTGCTCAGGACAGGCTTTTTCGTTTTTAAAGCTTCAGTCTTTTTCATTCGCGCCTCAAATTTTTGTACTCTACCAGCAGTATCAATAATTTTCTTTTGGCCAGTATAAAAAGGATGGCATTGAGAACAAATTTCTATCTTCATTTTTTCTACAGTTGAGCCAACAATAAATTTAGCCCCGCAGGCACATGTGGCTTCAGCTTTTTCATAGTATTGTGGATGAAGATCTTTTTTCATACGGAAACATGATAACAGATAAAAGAATAAAAAGCAATGTGGGGTTGATTCTTCTTCTGTTTTATGTTAAATTACCAAATAGTCAACATAGAAATAATCAAACAATCAAAAGACACTATGAGTGATAAAATTACAGAAATACAGGAATCGGAAACACAGAAAGAAGAAGATATTATCCGAGAAATGATGAAGGCTGGTTTACATTTTGGTCATAAGAAAACCTATAACCAACCTAAAGCCAGTTATTTCATTGTTAAAAGCTACGAGGCCATAGCTGGTATTGATTTAAAAGAAACATTAAAAGCCTTAAACAAAGCTTTAGATTTTATAAAAGAAATAGTCAAACAAGAAGGGCAAATGATTTTTGTAGGAACAACCTCTGGAGCAAAAGGATTTATTAAAGAATTAGCTCAAAAATATAATTATCCTTATGTTGATGCACGTTGGTTAGGTGGTACTTTGACTAATTTTAAAACCTTGACCCAAAGAATTAAAACATTGAAAGAGTTAGAAGAACAGAAAGCTTCCGGAGCTTGGGAAAAATATACTAAAAAAGAGAGAAATGACTTAGAAAAAAAACTCAATCTTCTTCAAAGAAAGTTTACTGGAATAAGAAATTTAGAGAAACTACCTGATACTTTGTTCATTGTTGATACTGGTACCCATAATATTGTAGTTAGGGAGGCCAAATTATTAGGCATTCCTATTATTGGTATCCTTGATACAGATGATGATCCGACTGTTATCGATTATCCCATTCCTGCTAATGATAGTGCCAAGTCTTCGATCCAATACATTCTCAACAAAGTAGAAAAAGCTATAGAAGAAGGAAAGAAATTAATAAAAGTACCCGAAGTGCCTGCAAAAGAAGAAACTAAAGAGATAAAAAAAATATGATTAAAGCAATTGATATTCAAAAATTAAGGGAAGAGACTCAGGCTCCAGTTATGGAGTGTAAGAAAGCTTTAGAGGAGACCCAAGGTGATTTCGAGAAAGCGGAGTTAATTTTAAAAAAGAAAGGAGAATTACGAGCAGAAAAGAAACAAAGTAATGAAACACAGAGCGGACTCATAGAAGCTTATATTCATGCAAATAATAAAGTGGGAGTGCTTTTGGAGTTTCGTTGTGAAACTGATTCTGTAGCGAATAACCCTGATTTTAAATTATTAGCTCATGAAATATCTATGCATATAGCAGCTATGAATCCTCAATTCGTGTCTCAAGACTCAATTCCCAAAGAAGTCATTGAAGAGAAAGTAAAAGAATATCAAGAAGAAATAAAAGATAGCCATAAGCCGCCAGAGATCATAGAAAAAATTATCCAGGGTAAATTGGCAAAAGAACTAGAGGAGATTTGTTTACTTAATCAAATTTTCATTAAAGATGAAACCAAGACCATTAACGATTTAATAAAAGAAGCGACAGCAAAATTTGGAGAGAAAATTGAAATTAGGCAATTCTGCCGTTTTCAAATTTGAGTATGTATAATATTGTTCCACCTCTTTTAATTGTTTTAGGTATAGTTGGTTTAATTTTCTTACTGAATAATCAAAACTTTAAAGAAAAGGAACAGGAAATTAGAGAAAGATTGAAAAAAGACACTCATCAAAGACATTTTTTTCTTTTTGTAAAGTGGCGTCAGATCTTTAATAAAGAAAACATTGATTTATTAAATGGTCGATTTTCGAACTTTTTCGAAAAATTATTAATTCGCTTTAGAATAATAATTTTGAGAATAGATCACCTTCTCCTAAAAGAATTAGAAAGGCTGAAAGGGAAAAAAGAAATGATAAAAGAGATCCAAAATGGGTCAGAAGAAAAAGAAAGCTTTTCTGACTTTTCAACAGAAAATGAATTTTCTCTAAAGACCGAAAAATCAAATCTATCGTCGATCATTGATTTAGAAGAAGAAGAGAAAAAGTTTTTAACTGATTTCCTTAAAAATCCTCAGAAAGAATCTTCTTTGATAAATTTGGCTCGTTTATATCTTTTTAAAAAAGATTTTTCTTCTGCTCGTTGGGCCTTGCTTGAAGCTCATAGATTAAACAAGGAAGATAACGTAATAAAGGATTTATTATCAGAATTAAAAGAAAAAGAAGCGCCAGCGTAGCTCAATGGCAGAGCAACGGTTTTGTAAACCGTAGGTTGTGGGTTCAAGTCCCTCCGCTGGCTCTTGGAGGGTAGGTAGTCCCGTAGGGAGCGGGGACGGTCTGTAAAACCGCTGGCCATGTTGCCCCTGTGGGTTCGACTCCCACCCTACCCACTCCTGTCTGCGCAGGCAGGCCTGCCGATGTAGCTCAGTGGTAGAGCACTTTCTTGGTAAGAAAGGGGTCCGCGGTTCAATCCCGCGCATCGGCTCCAACATTAAAGAGATTTAATATGAACAAAGAAAATATTATTAAATTACAGTGCACTGTCTGTAAGCACATTAATTATTACACTCGAAAAAATAAAAAAACTGTTGAGCGTAAATTAGAATTCAGTAAATATTGTCCTTGGTGCAGGAAACATACCTTGCATAAAGAAGCAAAGAAATAAAGGGGCGTAGCTCAATTGGTAGAGTAGCGGTCTCCAAAACCGTTGGTTGCAGGTTCGAGTCCTGCCGCCCCTGCTATTAAATCGCCTTATGGGCGATTTTTTGTTAGAATATTTATTATGGATTTAATACAATTTCAAAGGTTAGTTAATAAAGAACCAAGATATCGTTTGGAGCAAGCTAAAAGAGCCCTTTTTTATGATTTAATTAAAAATTGGCAGGAAGCGATTGTATTACCTTTAAGTTTGAGAAAGGAATTAAATAAAGAATGCCCGATCGAAATACCAGCAAAAACATTTGTTTCTAAAGACAAAAATACAATAAAAACTCTAATTACTCTAAAAGATGATTTAAAAATTGAAGCAGTTCTGATGCGCCATAAAGATAAAAGAAATACCATTTGTGTTTCTTCTCAGGTTGGTTGTCCTTTAAATTGTTCTTTTTGTGCTACAGGGAAGATGGGATTTAAAAGAAATCTCGAGGCCTCGGAAATTGTTGAGCAAGTTTTATTTTTCGCCCGCTATTTAAAGCAAATTGGAGAAAGAATTACCAATATTGTCTTTATGGGGATGGGAGAACCATTTTTAAATTATCAGAATATAATAGGGGCAATAAAAATTTTGAATGATAAAGAAGGATTTAATTTAGGAGCAAGGCATTTTTCAATCTCTACTGTTGGGATTGTCGATGGTATCGAAAACTTAGCAAAGGAGAAATTGCAGATAAATTTAGCCATTTCTCTTCATGCGCCAAATGACGAACTTCGTTCAAAGTTAATGCCAATTGATAAAAAATATCCTATCAAGAAGATTTTAAATTCGATAGACGATTACATTAAGAGAACTCGGCGGCGAGTAATGTTTGAGTATATAATGATAAAGGATGTAAATGATTCTGAAGAACATGCTAAAACATTAGCTAAGTTAATGAGAAAACCTCTTTATTTTGTTAATCTAATTTCTTATAACCCAACAGGAATTTTTAAATCCTCCTCCTCTTTAAGAATTAAGAAATTTAAAGAAATTTTAGAAAAAGAGGGTGTGATGGTTACCCAGAGATATCGTTTGGGGCAAGGAATAAAAGCCGCTTGTGGCCAGCTGGCTCTTTCTGGCGCTGAAGATGATTTTATTAAAGAGAAAAAAGAAAATAATAAATAAAGAGATGCTCCCATTTATTACCTAAAACAGGTTCGAACGTCGTCCATTAGCCCCTGCTTGATTTTTATCTTTTCATCCTGTATTATTTAATAAAATTAAAAAATAAATAAAACTATGGTAAAAAGTTGGAAAACATATCTGCCAATAATTATTACTGCTTTATTAGTGATTATTTTAATTGGCATGGGCAAAGGCCAGACATCATTTTTAGGTCTTACTTTGCAGCCTGGTCAGAAAGCAGCTCAAAAAGCTATTGATTTTATCAATAAGAATATGTTGCAAGGGCAAACTGCTGTTTTAGGTGATGTAAAAGCAGTGAGTGATGTTTATGAGTTTAAATTAAAAATTGCTGAGCAAGAATATGCTTCCTATGTAACAAAAGATGGAAAGATTCTATTCACCTCTGGTGTTGATATTACACCCGCAACTTCAACAGCGGCTGCAGCTTCGACCACAACTACTACTCAAGCTCCAAAGCAAACTTGTGTTGACTTAACAAAAGCTAATCAGCCTTTATTAGAAGCCTTTGTTGTTAGTCAATGTCCTTATGGTTTACAAATGCAAAGAATTTTAAGCGAAATAGTAAAAAGTATTCCTGAAGTTGCAAAATATATTAAAGTGGAATATATGGGAGATATAACTAATAACAAAGTAAATTCTATGCACGGAGATGAAGAAGCTCAGGAGAATTTACGCCAGGTATGTATCAGAGAAGAGCAAGCTAATCAATATTGGGATTATATTTCTTGCCATATTCAAAAAGGTGAAGTTGATTCTTGTTTGACTAGCGCCAAGATTAATGAAAATAGTTTGACTACCTGTATGAAAGATAATAATAAAGGTTTAGCCTATATTCAAAAAGATTTTGATAATCAAGATAAATATAATAATACCCCGGAATGTAAAAATGATCCGACTAAATGCGCTGTTGGGGGTTCTCCTGCCTTAATTTTGAACGAAAAAGCAGTCAGCGAATTTGATTTTGGTGGCAGAACAGCTGAAGCAGTAAAAACCGTTTTATGTTGCGGTTTCAATAATCAACCCAGCTTTTGTTCCCAAAAATTAACTACTGAGCAGGCTGCTACAAGTTTTTCAGAAACTTACAGCTCCGGTGGTTCTGCTAGCTCTGGTAATTGCAACTAAAAGTTAAATTACTATCTAAATATTAATAAAATGGTGGCTTTGTTCAATTATCTATTAAGCCACCATTTTTTGATAAAGATTTGTTTTTAAAGCAAATCTTTGTTAGAATATTTTAGATGATTGATACTCGATTGGATCTTAAAACTAATATCTTAAATAATAGGCTGCTTCTTTCCATTTATTCTGGTGCTGGCGGAAAAGATGCTGAGGATTGGGCTTTGATGCTATTAAGAATGTATCAAAAATATTCTGAAAAGAAAAAATGGAAATTTGCTGTTTTAGACAAGAAAGAAGATGAATACGGAGGAATCAAGAATGCCACTGTAGAAATAACCGGAGAAAATGCTTACGAAATTTTAAAAAACGAGAATGGAGTTCATCGTTTAGTAAGGATTTCTCCTTTTTCTAGCGCTCATCTGCGGCATACCTCCTTTACTTTAGTAGAAATTTTACCAGTTATTGAAGCTAGAGAAATTCCCCTGAAAGATGAAGATTTAGAGCTAGAAACTTTTCGTTCTTCTGGTCCTGGCGGTCAGAATGTTCAAAAAGTGGAAACAGCAGTAAGAATAAAGCATAAGCCTACGGAAATAATAGTCTCCTGTCAATCAGAAAGATCACAGTTTCAAAATAAAGAAAAAGCTTTAGAAATCTTGCGAGGAAAATTATATCAATTATCTCAGCAAGAAAAAGCTAAAACAGTTGAGGAATTAAAAGGTAAAAAAATAAAGATAGAATGGGGAAATCAAATTCGTTCCTATGTTCTTCATCCCTACAAGATGGTTAGAAACGAAAAAACCGGCAAAAAATATTCCCAAGTTGAAGACATCTTAAATGGCAATTTAGATAGAATTTTAAATTTGGTACAATGAGTTTAGTTTATTTCAAAAACGTTTCTAAAAGTTATAATGGTTCTTTAATTCTTGATAATGTTACTTTTACTGTTGAAACAGGGGAGTTTGTATCTATTGTTGGCCGTTCTGGGGTTGGAAAAACCACTCTTTTAAAAATGTTGATTCGGGAGGAGCTGCCGACCAAAGGTAAAATTTATTTTAATGATAAAGAAATCAATAAATTAAAACCACAAGAAGTTTCGCTTTTACGAAGAAAAATTGGTGTAGTTTTTCAAGATTTTAAATTATTACCTAATAAAACTGCTTTTGAAAATGTTGCTTTTGCGATGGAAGTGGCTGGTGATTCTGAGGAAGCTATCAAAAAAGATGTACCCGAAGTTTTAAAATTAGTCAATCTACAGAATAAAGCAGATAACTTTCCTTATCAACTTTCTGCTGGCGAAAAACAGCGGACAGTGATTGCCAGGGCTTTAATTCAACGGCCAGAATTGATTTTAGCTGATGAACCCACTGGTAATCTTGACCCGATTAATAGTTGGGATATCATTAAGTTATTAGTAAAAATTAATGAATTGGGTACAGCAGTAATGTTAGCTTCTCATGATAAGGAAATCGTTAATACTTTAGGTAAAAGAGTTATCAGTTTAGAGGATGGCAAAATTATTAGAGATGAACAAGAAGGGAGATACCTCATATAAAATAAATTTTAAAAAGAAAAAACTATGATTGCTATTTTAAAAAGAATGTTTAAAACTGCTTGGCAAGGCATGAAACGAAATAACTGGCTTTCCATAGCCTGTATTGTGATGATGACTTTGAGCCTTCTGATTTTTTCTTCGATTTTAATTTTTAATCATGCTGCCAATACTCTGGTAAACACCCTCCAAGAAAAAATGGATATTAGTATTTATTTTAAAACCGATGTTCCAGAAGAAGATATTCTCAAAATCAGAGATGAATTACTGTCCGACGAAACCATAGTAAAAATTAACTATGTTTCTAAAGAAGAAGCTCTAAAAGCTTTTGAAGAAAGAAGTAAATATAATCCCACTATTCAAAAAGCTCTTGATGAATTAGGAGAAAATCCTTTGGCTGCTTCTTTAAATATAAAAGCTAAAAAAACAGAGGATTATAATACAATAATAGAATCAGTAAACAATTCTTCTTTTAAAGATAAATTAATAACCGTAGATTTAGCTGAAAACCAAAAAGTTGTTTCTAGAGTTGATGCCTTGGCTAGGGCTGTGAAAATAGGTTCTCTGTTTGCAATCTCAATTTTAGCTTGTTTGAGTTTTATTATCGGATTTAATACCATTAGAATGGCCATTTACTCCCTAAAAGAAGAGATAGAAATTATGAAATTAGTCGGTGCTTCTAATTGGTTTGTTCGGGGACCTTTTCTTCTTGAAGGGGCCTTACAAGGTTTTATCGCTTCAATAAGCACGACGGTAATTTTTTCTCTTCTTCTTTTAGTGTTTGGTGGAAGAATTGAGAATTTTGTTCCCGGTATAGGTTTGAGTGTTTATTTTTGGTCCCATTTCTGGTTCATTTTCTTCTTGCAAACCGCTTTTGGCATTTTCTTAGGTATTATTTCCAGTTTTTGGGCCCTGAATCACTATTTAGAGATTTAATTTTTCATTGCGGGATCGTCTAATGGTAGGACAGCAGCCCTTGGAGCTGTTTATCTTGGTTCGAATCCAAGTCCCGCAGCTAACTTGAAATAGGTTCGGAGTCCGAGGAGTATCAAAGTATGACAAATAATAAAGACGTACAAAAAACGAAGCTCAACAAACGAGACCACAAATTATTGGCGCTCTGGGCCACTGACTGTGCCGAGCATGTACTTCCATACTTCGAAAAAGAATATCCAGAAGATGACCGGCCTCGGAAAGCTATTGAAGCAGGGCGAGCTTGGGTGCGTGATAAGATAACTATGAGTGAGGTCCGTGCTGCCGCATTTGCCGCCCATGCCGCCGCTCGCGATGCTAATCATACTGCGGCTCGTGCCACCGCGCGCGCCGCTGGCCACGCTGCTGCAACCGTCCATGTTACCAGTCACGCTTCTCATGCCGCCGACTACGCTATCACTGCCGCCGAAGCCGCAGGCGTTGCCAAGGAACGTGAGTGGCAATACCGACACCTCCCAGAGCACCTTCGTTCAATGGCGTTTCCTGATTGATTCATTGTTAGACAAACTGCCGCGAAAGTGACAATCTTGTGAAATTTTGGTTCCAACATCGTTCCATAGCCCCAGCCAATTAAATTATATGGAAAAACCAGAACAATTTAAGGATCCAGAGAAAAAAGAAGAACAAATCATAGAGGGAGTTATTGAAAATATCGTGAACTTCGACAAAAATCCAGAGAAATTTCTTCTTCCTAATACTAAGTTAGAAGAAGTAGATTTATATTTAGGATCTAGTGGGAAATGGAAATGGCATTTAAAGCCAGAATATATTAAGGACTTGGAGCTAAGAAAAAAATATCAAGAGGAAAAGGACGAATGGGAGAAAATATCAGGAGATTAAAACAAAAAAAGAAATTAATTTTTGTGGAAGATAAAGCAAAAAATCAAGAATTTATTTGTTCTCATTGTGGGAGAAAAGTTTTTTATGACAGACGAATTGGTACGACACATCGAAACCATTGTCCTTATTGTTTATGGTCAAAACATGTGGATTTGAATGAACCAGGAGATAGAAAATCCATTTGTCATGGTGATATGGAGCCAATTGGTTTAACTTTTAAGCAGGAAGGAATCAATAAATATGGGGAGGTTAAACAGGGTGAATTAATGTTAATTCATCAGTGTCTCAAATGCGGTAAAATTTCTATCAATCGGCTGGCTGCTGATGACAATTCTCAAGCTATTTTAGAAGTTTTTGAGAAATCAAAGCAATTAAATCCAGAAAAAATTAATGGATTCACCCAGGAAGGAATTAAGGCACTGACAGAACAAGATAAACAAGAAATAGAGACTCAACTTTTTGGAAAAAATATTTAAAAGCTATTGACAAAAGAAAATAGCTATTTATAATTAAAGGAATTTTAAAATGGTCGATTTAATCTTTAAACCTTTAAATTTTTGAATTTTGATTAATATGCAATATAAATGCACTGTGTGCGGTTATATCTACGATGAGGACGGAATAGACCCTGCGACTGGTGAAAAAAATGTAGCCTGGAATGAATTATCAGAAGATTGGATTTGCCCCAAATGCAATGCCCCTAAATCAGATTTTAAATTAGTGGAAGAAGCAGAAGAAGATATTTTGCCTGATAAGGATATTGCTGATTATGATGAAGGAGATTCAGATGATTTAGGGAATTTGTAATATTTATGGGTAGAGAAGAAGCTTTGAAATTGCTAGAAAATAAGGTAGGAACAGTTAATCTCATCAAGCACTCTTTAGCAGTAGAAACAGCGATGAAAGAATTAGCTCAGCATTTTGCTGAAGATGAAGGAAAATGGGCTTTGACAGGATTATTGCACGATATTGATTATGAAGACACTAAAGATAAACCAGAAGAACATTCTTTAATGGGCGCTCAATTTTTGAAAGACAAAGGAATAGATGAGGATATTACTGAGGCAATAAAAACTCATAATGAGAGGCATGGTTTAAGTCCTCAATCTAAAATGGCAAAAAGTTTGTTTTGTGTTGACCCGTTAACTGGTTTGATTGTGGCTGCGACTTTAGTTTTACCTTCAAAAACGATTCAAGATCTAACTGTAGAGAATGTTCTGAATCGTTTTAAAGAAAAAGGTTTTGCCAAAGGCGCGAAAAGAGAAATAATCGAGCAATGCAAACCTCTTTTAGGCTTATCTTTGGAAGAATTTGTGACTATAGTCTTAGGGGGTATGCAAAAGATTAGTCAAGAACTGGGATTATGATGATCTTGCTTTCTTTTGAAAAAGTTGTTAAACTATAAAAGTGCCCTTCTGGGCACTTTTAAAAAGATGGGAAAAATATTTGCAAAAATTAGAAACTATTTCGAGGAATCTTGGCGAGAACTAAAGAAAGTAAATTGGCCTACTCAATCCGAAACTGTTAAAAGAACAGTAGATGTTTTAACTTTATCTCTCTTTATTGCTCTTATTCTTGGATTTCTGGATTTTGGTTTGCTTCAAGTAATGAAGTTAATTATTAAATGACATGCCCAAGCAGCAAATTAATCTAGGAAGGAATTGGTACGTTATTCATACTTATTCTGGATATGAGGATGCCGTGGCGAGGAATCTAAAACAAAGAATAGAGGCTTTGGGTATGCAGGATAAAATTTTTAATGTTTTGGTTCCGAAGGAGAAGAAGATAAAAATTAAAAATAGCAAAAGAGCAATCATTGAGGAAAAAATTTATCCTGGTTATGTTTTTGTGGATATGGTAGTGACCGATGATTCTTGGTACGTGGTAAGAAATACGCCTATGGTGACTGGTTTTATTGGCGCAGGGATTACCCCACGACCAGTTCAAGACGAAGAAATTAAAGAAATCCTGAGAAAAATCGTTGAGGAAGAACCAAAATATAAAATTGATTTTGTAATTGGTGATTTAGTGAAAATCATAGATGGTCCTTTTAAAAATAGTGAAGGTAAAGTGCAGGAGATTGATAAAGAAAGGGGAAGAGTAAAAGTATTGGTTTCTTTGTTTGGCCGAGATACGCCCATTGATTTGGACTTTCTCCAGGTGAAGAAAGATTAAAATGTAAAAATTAAACATTTATTATGGCAAAAGCAATCAAAACAGTTGTGACTTTACAAATTCCTGCTGGTCAAGCCAATCCAGCCCCTCCAGTTGGTCCAGCTTTAGGTCAACACGGATTAAATATCCAGGAATTCTGTACTCGTTTTAACGAAGCCACTAAAGATAAAATAGGTGATATTATCCCCGTAGAAATTACTGTTTATATAGACAGAGCTTTTGATTTGAAATTTAAAGAACCGCCAGTATCTGATTTATTGAGAAAAGCTGCTGGCATAGAAAAAGGATCCGGCAATCCCTTAAAGGAAAAATTAGGAAAAATTACCAAAAAACAAGTAGAAGAAATTGCTCAAAGAAAAATGCCTGATTTGAACACCAAAGATTTAGCAGCTGCTATGAAAATGATAGAAGGTACTGCTAGAAGTATGGGAATAGAGATAAGTGAATAAATGCAAGGATAAAATGTTTTTAAAATAAAGAGGCCTCGAAATATTCTCCGAGGCCTTATTTTTATACTAATTCTTTAAGTTCTTCATTAGTGAAAATGGTGAATTCGGAACCATGTTCTTCTTTAAACTCAAAATCAAATATTCCTGGAATTCTTTTTTGAAATTCATGAAGAAGATTACAGGCTACATATCTGATCTCAGGATGAGCTGCTGGCTGGGTACGGATTAAAAACCAGTGCCTCCATTCTGCAAGATTAAAAGTTTGAACTATTTGGCTTTTGATACCAATAGGAAGCCATTGTCTTGCTTCTTGAGGTTGAAGTCCTAGTTGAATCAATTCGCTATAAATCCGTTCCATGATTGCGATATACTCTTCTATAGATATCTCTTGGTTTTTCAAGTGTAGTTTCTGATTCAAATTCAAGCATCTATAAGGAAGGATAAACTTAAATCCACCTTTTTGACTTGGATTTACATACCTGGTGGATTCTTGAGTATAAGCCACTATTTTGTTATGGCCGTTTCTGCTTCTGACATTTTCATGAGTGAATCCCCTAGAACAGTTGTTAAAAAGTACAGTCATAGCGCGATGAGTCAGAATTTCTTCTTTGGTCTCTAGAGTTGGTTTATTACTGAAATTTATCGTTTTAGTGTATTGTTCCGAAGGTTTTAGCAAGAAAAGAATAGGATTTTCTTCATGCAAAAAATTTAGCAAGTTGGCAGTGATAGTGTTTGGATTTCTAAGATAAGCCTCAATAAACATTCTAGCATTTCCGGAAACGATGATTTCTCTCGGCCGCTCGGTTAGACAGAACAAATGATTTCCTTCTAATAACGCCAGTTTGATGCCTTTTTTATAGTTGGGATTATGCCCTGCATCAATTTTAAAGGTGAACCAACTGTGTTCTATTACTGAGAAATGCTTAATTTCATAAAGCATTTTGATGAATTCCTCTGGAGTTTTTCGTGATGTTTCCCAACTTTGATGCGAAATAGTGCCACATCTTTTTATAAGCCAGTTCATTTGCTCGGGGGTAAGTTTAGAAACATCATCTTCCAGGATTACAAATGACCCTTTTTTAAATAAGATTTCAGTCATAAATCACCTCCTTGTAGGTTTTCTACAAATTGTATTTCTCTTTTGAATCCTTCTATAAACTTTTTCATATCAATCCATCGTTCTTCTATTAGTTTACGCGCAGTAGGAGAGAAGCATCTGTTTATGAGTTCCGGAAGACGAATTTCTATATTATTTATGATCCCAATTTCAGGGAAGATGCTTGTTTTGACATCTTTTCCCTTGGGAATCCAGAGCGGGACTCCATTTCTTCCTGACCATGATGTAAATCGCAGAATTCCCAAACATCCAGATGATTCAATAGCATCTGCATCTCCAACGATTTTGCATTCAATAGGAAGATCATTTTTCCATCCCGGTCTTCCTGGAACCGTATCGTGGTAGAGGATACATTCAAGTACTTTTTTTATTTTATGTTTTGGAAAACCAACCTGTGGGAGTATTTTTTCAGCTAATTTAATACTGTGCTGAATATGACCAGAACCGTCTGCCCATAAGTAGCCAACATCATGAAGAAGAGCTGTAGCAATAAGTGTTTCTGAATCTAGTTTGCTTTCCAGTTCATCTTGTTTTACTAGCCAAAGAGCTAGTTTTTCTACTCGAACATTATGATCTAACCAATGTTCGGGAAAAAATTGATGTCTTTTACTTTCGCACATTATTTCGTACAACGTTTTTAATTCTCCCAGTAATTTTTTTTGCCAATCCATTCATAGCCTCCTTATTTGTAGTCTTTTTCTCACGCATTGCCATACTTCTCTTTCTACTTCTTCTAATGTTTTTTCAACATTAATGATGATTATTAATTCAGGGTTTTCTCGAGCAAGATTTAGATAAGTTTCTCTTACTCTTTGATGGAATTTTAGAGTTTCATTATCTAATCTATCGAATTCTTGGCGAGCCTGTCTTTTCCTTTGTAAACCAAGAGTAGGATCTAAATCAAAAAGCAAGACTAAATCAGGAGAACATCCTTGGATGGCAAATTCATTAATTGTTTTGATAGTTTTTAAGCCTAAGTCTCTTCCTCCTCCTTGATAAGCATAAGAAGAATAAACAAAGCGATCACAAATTACTACTTCACCATTATTTAAGTGGGGAAGGATAACTTCTTCTACATGCTGAGTTCTTGAGGCAGCAAAAAGATAAGCTTCAGTTAAAGGTAAGACATTGTTTTCTTTGTCTAGAATAATGCTTCTGATTTTTTCAGCAACCGGGCTGCCATTACCTCCTGGTTCCCTAGTAAGAAAAACAATTTTACCATAATCCTCTAACTTACCTTTTAACCAGTTAACCACGGTGCTTTTACCCGTGCCTTCGCCTCCTTCAAATACCAAGAAAAAACCTTTGTTCATACTTCACCTCCTTGTTTTTATTTCTTATATATCTAGATTATCTATATTTTATTCTTATTTATCAATAATTGTAAAGTTGCAAAAAATCCAATAAAATATTATCATTTATGTTAAGTTTTGTCAATTTGCAAAAATGATGTTTTTATAGATCTATATTAGAAAAATTTATATTTCTGTTGTATAATGAAAAATAATATGGAATACGAACCAGTTATAGGCTTAGAAATTCATGCTGAATTAAAGACCAGAACCAAAATGTTCTGCGATTGTTTGAATGATTCTGAAGAAAAACGGCCCAATAAGAATATTTGTCCCATTTGTTTAGCGCACCCAGGCACTTTGCCAGTGATTAATAAAAAAGCAGTAGAATCAGTTCTTAAAGTTGGCTTAGCTTTGGACAGCGAGATCCCGGAATTCTCTAAATTTGATAGAAAAAATTATTTTTATCCTGATTTACCAAAAGGTTATCAGATTTCTCAATATGATGAGCCTCTTTGTCGAGGAGGAAAACTAAAATTATATCTAAGCGATGATCCTCAAGAGAGTTTAAAAGAAATTGATATTACCAGGGTTCATTTAGAAGAAGACACTGGGAAATTAATTCATCCAGAAGATAAAAAATCTACTTTAATTGATTTTAATCGAGTTGGCATACCTTTAATGGAATTAGTGACCGAGCCGGTCATCCATACCGGAAAAGAAGCCAGAATATTTGCTCAAGGCCTCCAGGTTTTATTAAAAACTTTAGGAGTTTCTGAAGCGGATATGGAAAAAGGACAAATGAGGTGCGAAGTCAATATTAGTTTAAAACCCCAAGGCCAAAAAGAATTGGGAACGAAAGTGGAAGTAAAAAATTTAAATTCTTTCCGAGCAGTGGAGCGAGCTATTGATTACGAAATTCAAAGGCAGACAGATCTTTTAGAAGCTGGAGATAAAATAATGCAGGAAACCAGAGGCTGGAATTTAACTAAAGAAATAACTTATTCTCAAAGAGTAAAAGAGGAAGCGCAAGATTATCGTTATTTTCCTGAACCGGATTTACCGCCGCTTCATCTCTATTCTCAAACAAAAGAAGAGGGACTTTTTGATTTAGATAAACTAAAAGCAGAATTGCCAGAACTACCATGGAATAAGAAACAGAGGATAATGCAGCTTTCTAATATTATTTCATCTGCAGGGGCGAATTTATTGTTGCAGGATGATAAAGCTTTGTTGTTTTTAGAACATACTATTACAAAACTAGATCCAAAGTATAGAAAAAGTGGTACTCCAT
>Ga0315294_10003369_pt1 | contig 17393 bp, 18 predicted proteins | sample YL17G13_40_MG_FD_203626 | JGI IMG/M metagenome (GOLD analysis project Ga0315294, IMG submission 203626) | Sediment microbial communities from Yellowstone Lake, YNP, Wyoming, USA - YL17G13_40 | ecosystem: Environmental > Aquatic > Freshwater > Lake > Sediment | place: USA: Wyoming | collected... | reverse complement strand
TTTCACTCCCTTTGTTTTTAAAAATATTCTTCATCAGAATCAACATAACCAACTTCCTCATTAACATACCGTAATCCTTGAGAATTTACAGGATGTATAATAGGCTTGATTGATTTATAATGAGCAATAGATTCTTCAAGAGATTTTATTTTATCTCTTTGTTCATCTTTCCACCAACCCAATTCTAGTTGGTCTTGGTATTCATCATCATCATCAATCAAAAATTGTGGCTTACTTCTTCCAGCATTTTGCAATTCTTCTTTAGCTTCTACTAATTCCCTTTTAAGACTTTCTATGAAAGCTCTTGGGTGTGATTCAAATGTTATTTCTTGCTTCATTTTATTTTACATTTTTACAACTGTCGTTGCTTGTTATTGTTAGTAAATAAAAAATGAGTTGATAGTTTATGTAAAATGTCTAACTTACTCAAGGTTAGTTGAAAACTGTTTAGGTTTAATAAACAAATAGATACACAATAGCACAATAATTAATAATAGAAAAATTATTAACCTTACCTATTTTCTTTACCAACATGACATTATATCATCTTCAATATTAAAATGAATAGAATATGTTGGAATGTAATTATGATTGGATTTACCACTCATTTGAAACTTACCACGATAAGGTGCTAACCAAGTTAATAATGATGTAAAATCAAGTAATTCTACATTATACAGAATTACAAATTCATCATTTATCTTTCTTGTTTCTACTGTAACTGATTTTTTGTTCAGCATTTTGTACAATAATTCTGTAGCATTATTAATAGCTACAATTTTTACAAAAGTTACCTTTTCAAAAGGATTAACTTCTTGTTTTTTACCAATGTTAAAATGTTGTTGCATTGTTAGTTGATTTTTTTATTGTTAATTAATTTATTGTTTGTTTTAGTTTGTTTTTATTGTTATTAATCTAATTGACTTGTGCTATCGTTTCCATCAATAGCAATCTCTGAATTTAATTGGTAATAATTATTACTATACAAGAAAAGAATCTTGTGTTCTTGTGTACAACTTCCACTTTCCCTATCATCGTGCATTGTAATCATATCTATGATGTACTTACGTGAATAACTTGTGTTACTTGGAAATTCTCTTTCGTAGCAAATCTTCGCATAAATTTTACCATCTAATGTTGGGTATATTTCTTGCTTTGAACATGATTGCAATGCAATAATCATGGTAATTAATATTGATAATGTTTTCATGGTATTTTTAGTGTTTAAAATGTTAGTAATGATTAGTTTAATTCCCTCTGCACTCAGTTGTAATATTTATAATCATTCCTCACTGATTGTGAGGTCTTACCCTGTTCAGACAAATGATATAATATTACAACTGTCTACCCTTGGGAAGTAGAAATGGTGCATTAAAAAAGAGTCTAAAGTTATCAACTCTCTTGGCACTATTGCTAATAGTTTTATCTGTATAGCTCTATAAATAGAGAACAGAACTACGTGTGCTTTTAAATTTTAAGCAAATTCCGAAAATTCATGGTTTATCCTCCACTAAGGATTATTAGGTGACACACTATAATTGTGTTAAGTTATGGTATATGTAGCTCAAATCACAAATATTAGAGCTTTGTTAAAAGTTAGGATCTGTGTTAGATACTGAGATGTAACCTGAGTAATACCCATTACTATATTTTTTAATAAGATTGACAAATTTATAGCGTTTTCTCAGTTGAGCACACAATAATAATAGGTTGTCTAATCTTTTTCCAATGTAATTGAATACTTTGTTGATAGTTTTTTTCATTTGTTGTTGTTGTTTTTGTTGTTTTTTTTAATGTCTAGTTTTGTATATAAGTTAGCCTCAAACCAATCCAAAAGAATGTTGAAAAATGTTGAAGTATAATTAAATAAGGTAGAGGGCTATGTCCTCTACCTTATTAAAAATTAAGCTTTCTTGTTCGCAGTTTTCTTGGTTGGTGCAGGTTTAGCCGTTACTGCAGGTTTTGCTTGGAAGAGTGCGGTAAAATCTTCAATGGCAAAATCTCCTTCAGCCATTTCAAGACCAAAAATGCTTTCAAGCTCACTTTGGCTTGCATATTGGCTTTCAGGTGTGTTAAGCATGAGTTTGTACCTGTCTTCACCGTCTTCATTGGCAACAAGGATTACACTTGCGTTAACCAATTCAGATAATACAGAGTCACCAATTTCAAAGTTGCTCAAGATTGCAGGTGCTGAGGTCTTCTTATCAAAATAAATGTTGTAAGCCTTAGCACCGTTCAACAAGGTAACGTAAGGGTATTCATTTTCATTAGTTCTCAAGACGCTAATATTGGTAATAGCTCTGAGTTTAAATAGTTGTTTAAGAGAAATTGTTTGCATGATGTTCAGTTTTAAATAAATTAAGATTAATGTTCGCACTTAGTAGCAAACTACACTGACGGCATAGCTCCGTCAAAATTTTTGATGGGGCGTATGGGAGGAGGGGACCTACCCTACACATAAATTCTAAATTAAAATTAAAAATTTCAAAAATTTAAAATTTAAAAAATAAAAAATTTACCTTAAAAAGAGGTGCCGGGTAATTTTATTAAAAAAAGAAGGGACGGGGAGTCTTTATATAGAAATTAGGCTAAAAGGGTTCAGAAAAGTACAGAAACAGCTCCCAAAAGTATATATTTTTACTAATATTCTATTAAGATATTAATTTAATATATTACGGAGTAATATTACGTAAATTATAAATTAAAGTTTCAGTTTTTCTTTATTTTTTTGTTTTATATAATAGAGTTAATTATAGTTTTAAAATAAAAGAGGCTTGTATGTAACTTTTTTATTATTTAGTTAGTATAAGTAACTTAGTATAATTAAAAAAATTATGAAAGTAATTAAAGAAGGTGTTTGGTATGAAATTGACTGTACTGATAAATCTAACCAGGTAATAGTGTTTATTCACAAAAACCTAGAAACAGGAGAAATGGTACCCGGTACCACTACTGAAGAGGTTATAACTTGTTTGATAAACAGACTAGAAACTCTTAATAAGAAAGTAGGTTCTTTTGAAAATGTATCAGCTATAAGAAATTTAAATGCTGCTTTATATGATGTATCCCAGAGATCTAAGAATAAGAGTCAGAAGAAGTTAAAGTATAAGGAACAGAATAAGGACTTTGATATAGTTCTTCATAAGGTTACCGGTACTAATTTAATTGATGATTTCTTAACTATAGAAGAAAAAGGAGAAAAGAATGAAGATAAATGGTAATACCGATGAAATAGAATTGATAAAACTAATAGATTATTCTGTGCCAAGTAATTTGCCAGGATATCCTTCTATAAGTCTTAAAATTCATTATTTTGAAGTAGAGTCTAAGTTTATCTGTAATAAATTTGATATTAAAAGTGTTGAAGAATTTATAGATGTAACAAAGATTGGGACCATGCATAAAGATAAAGCTATTATAAAGTTACATAATGATGAAAATCATTACCTTGTTAAGCATTCTTATAAAGAACTAAAAGAGTTAATTTTCAATGAAAAATATAAAACTAAAGAAATAGGATTTAAATATGGAAGAAAAAGTTAGATCATGAAAAAGATAGAAATAACAAAACTAACAGATAATTTTTTTGAATCTTACTTTAGATTACTCTTCGCAGATAGTAAGATTAAACTAACAGACACAGATTTTAAGCTATTAGCACTTACGGCAGAATATAAAAACTTTGATGTAAAGATATTTAGTGGTTTACTGGATACAGACAGTTTCTCTTTAAACAATTTTAAGAGTAAATTAAGAAAAAAGAACTTATTAATAAAGAAAGGTAATACTTATATTATTAATGATAAGGTTCTAAATAATGCTTTAAGTAAAGTAAATAAATATAGATTAATTATAGAATACGATGAGAAAGAAGGAAATATTATCCCCGTTAATACTAAGGTTTAGTAATGAACCAGCTAAGAAATATAATTTAAGTACTGAACTTGGAGAGAAGATTTACAGAATTTACTGGAATCAGATTTTTAAAGAGATTAGCAAGTATGAAAGCCAAAATATTAAAGTAGAAGGGTTTGGTAGTTTTATGACTACTATCAGAAAAATCAATAGATTTAAGAATACTTACTATAATAATATTTTAAAGTCTGAATTAGAGGCTGTACAAGGAATAGAGATTACTGAAGAACACGCTAATAGGATAGATAGCCTTCTTAACAAAGTAGATAACTTAACTAAGCTGGCTGATGATATTCAAAAAAGGATTGATCATCAGACTAAGTTAAGGGAAGAGACCAGACTTAAAAAAGGATACAAAAAACCAATTAAAAATAATGATAAAAAGATTTTTAACAACGATAACCCTTTTGAATAATAAAATAGGGAATATACTTGATGGATGGTATAATCATTTAACAGGTGAATATGATACTCAATTATATAAAGAACGTAGAACTGTCTGTAATAATTGTGAATACAGAAATGAAAAATTAGATATTTGTAGAATTTGTCTCTGTCCTTTAAAACCTAAATTAAAAGTAGAAGATGAATTCTGTCCTTTAATGAGATGGTCAGCTAAAGAAGTAAATAATGTTTAAAATAGACGAAAGTAATAAAGTAGTTATAGATCCTAATGAGCTCATGGTACCGGAAATAAAGGTATTATGGGATAGAGATATTACAAAAAACAAAGAAACTTTTTATAAAGAAGCTGCATATCTTTATTTTTTATGTAATTATAGGTCCCCTTATAATAACTATAGAGAGACTGATAAAAGAGAAAAACTGGCTATAGAGATATTTAACAATCCGGAATTTAAACCAGACACTCTTTTGGAAACAGCTATTACAGAATATAATAAATTAAAAAGGACTGTTATTATACATTTCTTAGACTCTGCTCAAGAGGCTATTTATACTTTATCAAATAGATTAAGAGATCCTTTTGCTAAAACAAAAGAAATAACAGACTCTATTGGTAAAATAAAAGAAGTTATGATAAACTTTGATAGTCTAAGACAGGCTGCAGAAAAAGAGATTTCTTCTAAATCTTTAAGTAATAGAGACACTAAAAGAGGAAGCAGGGAAAACCCTAAACAATTTAATTAATGGAAATAAGAAATTTTGCAGAAGACAGATTACAAAAATTAAGAGAAGCATTAATTGAATATAATGTGGATTTAGACGCAATATTCCCTTATCCTTATAATGGAAACGATAGTAAACCTTGGAAAGATACTTATATGTTTTCTGAGGGTGCTAATACTTTTAGAAGAACAGGTAAATACACACATTTTTTAGAAGGGACTCCTGAGAATGATAAATTCTGGGATGAGGAGGAAAGGAGAATAGAAAATGGTTATCGGCATCCTGTGTATAAAGATCAATGGATTACAGGTTGGCATTATTTATATTTAAATTATTGTCGTATTTATCATAAATCTAAAAAGAAGTCAGATTTTCCTGATTTCTGGGACCTAGATGCAGACTATTTTAAAAGATTAGATATTGCCAGATTAGGTAGAGAGATTAAAGACTTCTCAGATGAAGAAATAATAACACTTATAATTAAACATTTTCTAGCAGTGAAGTCCAGACAAAAAGGCTTCTCTCTAAAGGATGTTGTTCCTTTGGTTTATATGCTCCATTTTCGTGCTTATAGTATTAGTTATCTAGGGTCATTCTTAAAAACACACGCTACTAAGTCCTGGACATTCTTAAAAAACTATCTAAGCCATATAAATAAACACACTATCTGGTATAAAGACAGAAACCCCGATACTAAAGATTACATGAAAGCTGCTTACAAAGATAAAGACCAAGAAACTGGTAGAGAGCATGAAATGGGGTATTTATCTGAGATTTTTAAATTATGTTTTGAAGATGAACCAAGTAAGGGGGTTGGGGGGGCATTAGATATATTTATATATGAGGAGGCGGGGGTATCTCCTACATTAAAAGAGACAATAGATTATATATTACCAAACGTAACTGAGGGAGACGTAACTTCTGGTTTTATCATAGCTTACGGTTCTGTAGGGGATATGGATAAGTGTAAGGATCTTCAGACTTATTATTATAAACCCGAAGAATATGGATTTTACGGAATACAGAATATCTGGGGTTCTGGAGGAATTACAGGTTATTTTGTACCTGAATATCTTTGTATGTATCCTCATATAGATAAGGACGGTAATTCAAATGTAATTACAGCATTAGAATCTATTATTATAAAGAGAGATATTGAAAGGAAAAAATCAACCTCTGATTATAACTTCTATTGTTCTCAGCATCCGATATCTGATCATGAAGCTTTCTTGTCTAGAAAGGGTAACATGTATCCTTTAGTAGAGATTAAGAAACACATGACTAAACTTATTAAGGATCCCGTACATAAGAACTATGGTTTTCCTGTAGAATTAATAGATGTTGGGGGTGGAGAAATTAAGTACTTAATTCTTAATAAAGAAACTAATAAAAGATATGATGAGTATCCTATAGAAAACGGATCCAATAATATAGGAGTTACCTGGATATTTGAGTTACCTGATGAAGGTAATTATGAGTATTTATATATTAGTTCTGCAGATACCGTAGATCAGGGAGATGCTAAATCATCAAACTCTATTCAAAGTATTTTACTTTATAAAATGGATACTGGTAAATCAGACCAGGTTATTAAGAATGAAATAATAGCTAGTTATTCAGGAAGAACAGAAAATCCTGAAACCTGGTATGAAAATGCTTTGTTATTAATGAGATTTTATAATTGTAAATGTTTAGTAGAAAATCATAACGTCGGCTTTATTAATTACGTTAAATCTAAAGGGTTTGCTAATTTACTAGAAAATGAATTAGCAGAAATAAAAGCTTTAAATCCCACATCAACAGTGTCAAGAGGTAAAGGATATCATCCTACTACAGCTGTACAGATAAACGGAGATAAGTTAATATTAAAAGAGTTAATAGAAGTTAGGAAATTTATATATAATGAAGAAGGAGAGATAGTTAGAAAAGTATTAGGACTAGAATATATTAAGGATGTAGGACTTTTAGAAGAAGTAATAAGTTATGATGGTGAGAAGAATGCCGATAGATTTACAGCTTTCAGAGGATTAATGCTTTATAAAGATGCATTACTATCAAAAAAACTTTTACCCTCAGAAACTAATATAGCAGATGAATTAGCAAAGTTTGCTAATAAATTAAAACCTAAAACAAGCTTATTTAAATTTAACAATCCCTTAAAATTCTAATATGTCATTAGCAGGAAGCACTCTACAAGGTTCACCATATTCTACATTTGCAACCTTTGTTTTACCCGATCAAACAGTTTCTTTTGAAGAAGCTATGAAAGATGACTGGCAACATAAATGCATGGATTTTTTTGCTACACAGTTCATGGCCAGAGATGCTGATCGGGCAAGAATGTATGATAATTATCGACTTTTAAATGGTCAGTATGCCGGTACTAAAAATACTACCGGTCTTAATAGGTTATTTGAAGATACTAAAATGGGAGAAAGTCCTGCTGATATAGTACACTACCCTATTTGTAATCTTCCTTTAAAAACAATTTGGGGAGAAGAAATAAAAAGGCCCTTAAACTTCTTTGTTAAGGCGGAAGATCAAGATAATATTAGTCAGCATATTGCTAATTCTACTGAGATGTTATTTAACTTCACTACTCAGGAAATACAAAAGAAGATGCAGATGAAGATGCAGGCTGCCGGTATTCAACCTGAAGGTCAGGAAGAATATCTTAAAAACTCTATTGAAAATAATATGACTTTAGAGTCTATTCAAGAGTATGCTAAATATTCATATACTACTGTAGCTGAAAGATGTGGTAATGCAATTTTAAAGAAACTAATAAAAGCACAAAACCTAGTTAAGAAATTCAGAGATGGTTGGAAAGATGCTACGGTTGTAGCCAGAGAGTTCTATTGGACCGGAGTTATTAATGGAGAAGTTGTATGTGAATGCGTTAATCCTACTAATTTGGTTTTTGAAAAGTCTTACGATATTGACTTTATTGATGAAGGATCCTGGGCTGTGAGAGGAGAGTATATGACACCTCAACAAATCATTGGAAGATTTCCTACTTTAAAAGTAGATGATGCTAAAAAATTATTGAATTACAATACGGGAATGTACACGGCATTAAACCAAGAAAAGTCTGGTCAGATATATACTAATAATGATCATCTTGTTGCTGGTAATTATCCTTTAGATTCTGATGATTATGAAAATCTTAGATATCCGTTATCTGGAGATGAAGTTGTATTTGGTATGGATGGTACTTCTGCAGTAATAAAAGGTAATAAACATTATTTGGTTATTCATTCAGAGTGGATGAAACAAAGAAAAATAGGAATTTTTACTTATTTAGATCAAGAGAAAGGTTCTTGGGTTAATGAGATTGTTGACGGATCTTTTAAATTATCTAAAGAAGATAAGTTGGCCGGATCTTTAATTAATTACTTGTTTATCAACGAACCCTGGACCGGTGTTAGAATTGCTGCTGATATCTATTTAGATATAAAACCTAAAGAAGATATCTTTATTAATCCTAATAAACTAAGTAAAAGAAGATTAGGATATACAGGTTTAGTATATAATAGAAGAAATGCAACTCCTATTAGTTTCTTGGATGAGGCTAAACCTTTTCAACAAATGTTTAATATAGTAATGTCTCAGATAAATAAAACAATGAACTCTGATTTAGGGAATATTCTATTAATGGATATGAGACAAATACCTACTTCTGAAGGTTTTACTTTGGATTCTTGGCATACCTGGTTAAGAGAGTCTAAAATATTGTTTTTAGATTCACAAAAAAGCGGAGGTTTTAATCAGTTTACAATTGCACAATCTTCAATATTAAATGCAATACAGGCCCATTTATCTTTAGCTAACTTTTTAGAAAATCAAATATTTCAGATAATGGGAGTGTCTCCGCAAAGAATGGGAACTCCTACTGCTAATTCTTCTAATACTACAGCAACTGAAAATAACAATGCTATTGTTCAATCTTATTCTCAAACAGAAGATTATTTCTTTCAACATAATTTAGTTAAAGAAAGAGTTTTACAAAACCTAATAGAAGATGCTAAAATGGCCTATTCTAATAGTGACGAGTATTTAAGTTATTTTTTAGATGATATGTCTATTTCTTTCTTGCAGTTATCTAAAGAGTTTACATTCTCAGACTTATGTGTTTATGTAACTAATTCAGGAAAAGATATAAGAGATTTAGAAGCTTTAAAATCTTTAGCTCAACCTGCAGTACAAAATGGAGCATCTCTTTATGATGTAGCTACTATAATAACTGGAGAGTCAATGCATGAAATAAAAGATAAATTAAAAGCTATTAAAAAAGCTAATGATGCTCAACAAAAAGCAATGAATGATCTTGAACAACAGAAGAATGATAATATTATAAAGTCTACTGAGATGCAGATTGAAGAAGCTAAGAAGGCTAGAATAGAAGAACAGGAATGGCAGTCTGATGAAAATGCTTTAGACAGAGAAAAAGATATCTATGTAGCAGAATTAAAAGTAGAAGCTAGTGCTGCAATGTCTATGGGAACCTCTGATGTTAATAATAATAATATTCCTGATCATTATGAGATAGGAAAATTAGCTATTGAAAATCTTAAATTATCCCAAAATGAAAGAAAGTTTGCTGGAGACTTACAAATTAAAAATAAACAAAGAGAAGATAAACTTAAATTAGAGAAAGATAAAATTACATTACAAAAAGAAAAACTAAAGACAGACATTAAACAATCTAAAGCAGATTTAGCTGTAGAGAAGATGAAAGATTCTACAGAAAGAATGAAAATTAGAAAAATGTCTAATAAACCTAAAAAATAAATTATAAGTCTATGTATTATTAGTGAGAAATAATATTCAAAATTTATAATAATAATTATTATATGAAACAAATTTAAAAAACAAAAGTAAAAATAATTTAATATGACAGAAAATACAGAAACAAATCAAGATTCTTTCAATTTTACATTAGATTCAGGATCTTTAGGAGCAAATACTTCTTTATTTGACAGCTTTGATAGTTTAAATAGTCCCAAATCAAAAGAAGGTGACGATGCTAAACCTGCAGAAGAAGATGTTAATTTTAAAAATATAGATGATATTGATAAAGAATACTACAAAAGCCTTAAAGCCCCTAAAGAAGAGGAAACTAAAAAACCTAAAGAAACAGAAGAAGTTCAAGGAGAAAAACCCGTTCTTAATCAAGAACATGAAACCTTCAAAACTCTCTTAAAAGATGTTTATGACTTTGATGCTCCAGAAGATTTAACTTTAAATGAAGATAATTTTAAAGAATTTGCCAAAGAATCAATGTTAGGAGAACTAAAAAAAGATCTTGGTCAAGAAGGATTAGAGGTTATAGAACACTTAAGAAATGGAGGAAGTCTCCAGGATTTTTTTGAAATAGCACAGTTAGATGATTTAACTACTGCAACTTTAGAAGATAATGTTTTTAATCAAAAATATGTTCTAAAGGCATTCTTAACAAAATCAACTGCTTGGAATGAAGCAAAAATAGATTCTTATATTAATAAGTTATCAGAAGAAGACTTACTTGCAGAATCCTCAGAGTCACAAGTTGAGTGGGGAAAAATGCAGGAACAAGAAAAACGAACAGCTACTGAGAAAGCGGCTAGTGAAAGACAGAAGAATATTAAAATGGTAGAAGATATCAAGAACTTAATTAAAACATCAATAAAAGATAAGACAACCTTTAGAGATGCTAATTTAAATCTTACACCTAAAGAGAAGCAAACATTAACAGACTATATGCTCAAACCAACAGTGAAACTACCTAATGGTAAAATAGTTTCTCAGAATGAGGTTGATTATATGGAAGAAGTAGAAAATATGAGATCAGCAAAAGATGTTGATGTTGCTATTATTCAGGCTTATCAAAGAATGAAAAAAAATTACTCTTTAAATAAGGTAACTAAAGAAGAGGCCGCTAAACAATCCCAAACTATAGCACAGAAATTAAGAGACATTACTCAGGGAAGAATAGCAGGTAATAGAACAGACGAAATAGAGAAAGAACCTACAAAAGCTGAGTTTAGCTTTATTAGGAAATAAAAACTTGAAAGTCTTTAAAACACTTTATATATATCAATGGCAATTAAATATGCAAATAACCAGCTAGTAGTAAGGGAAAAGCCCTTCGCTTCTGGATCATACATGGACACAAACCACTTGTCTAATGTATTACAATATAATCCAGCTGAATTTACGGCTGCATTATCAACGATGTTTTCCCAACAACAAATTCTTTCAACCCCAATAATTGACTTAACCGAAGGTCGTGGTAAAGTTAAATACATTGAGGATATGGGAGGAAGTGCAATGGGAGATTCTTGGAGTTGGAAAATGGTGGTTCCTGCTCAAATGTGTCAAATAGTTGAAAACTTTGAAACATCTAATCTTACTCCTGGTATTGATGGAACGGATTTCCGTATTAAACTAGATAGAGACTTTTTCTCTATTGGAGATTTAATATTTACGGACATCAGTTATGTTCTTCGTGTTTCTGACACTGCAAGACCTTACCGTGACGGTGGAGGTTGGGTTTATACAGTAACTTATGTTACTGATGATAGAACAGCTTCTTATCCTCAAACTTTAATGGCTCACGGAGCTGAATATCAAAAACTTACATCTGTCTATGGTGAAGGTGCTGAAAGAGCTAACCAAGTTTCTTTTGATACTGAAATAGAGTTGATGAACAGTTTACCTGATATGCAACGTAAAGAGTATGAAGTTACTGGATATGTTCAGGACATGGTGGTGTCAATTGCTAATTACGCTGTTGATGAAAGCGGAAAACCAATTAAACTTTTAGGTGAAAAATGGATTTCAAGAGCTGAGAAAAAATTCTGGATGGATTTCTTAATGGAGAAAGAAAACGGACTTTTCTACTCTAGAGGTTCTCAACACTTAAAAGGTGAAAATGGCAGAACTATTAAAACTGGTTACGGCTTTAATCAAATGATGGAATGGGGACACAATGAAACTTACACTACTTTTTCAGATAAACTTTTGTCTGAATGGTTAATGGACGTATTTATTGGTAGAGTTTCTGGCGCACAAAGAAATGTAAAGTTATATACAGGTGAAATTGGTATGAGAATGTTTGATCAGGCTTATAAAAATAACACTCAAGGTTTCTTTATAAATTCTGATAAATTTATCCAAGGAACTGGAATGAATTTAACTTATGGATATCAATACAAAAAAGTACAGTTGGTTAATGGTGGATCTGTTGAAGTAGTTCACATGCCTATCCTTGACAGAACTACTACTAATACGATGATAAGCAGAAAAACTGGCTATCCTAGACAGTCTTCTACTTTCTATGCTCTAGACTTTTCTGGTGGTGATGCCGCAGATAATATCTGGATGGTTAAACACAGACAATCTATGCAATATGGTTACACTACCGGTACTTCAAATCCTTGGGGAAAATCTGGTGGAATTATGAGTCATCAAAAAGACTCTTACAAAATTGTTGCTAGAGACCGTTGTGGATTGCACATTAATGACATCACTCGTTGTGGTAAACTAGAGTTATCAGAATTCTAGATAAAAAGAGAGAATTAAGATACCAAGGATAATAAAGTCCTTGGTTTCTTCTTCTCTATAAAACAAGAAACTAAAAGAAAATAAAAATAATATTATGAATAGAAAAGAAAGCATTAAGATCATTAAGCCTTTATCAACAAATAATATAGGATTAATAAAAAATAACGAAGGAAGAGGTTTAGCATTATTCAAAGGATGTAGACAAACAATATCTGCACCTTATAATTCTAAAACCGGCCAAATAGAAACTGGACTAGAAATTATAGTACCTAATCCTTTTTATGTTTCTAAAAAAGAAACTCCTGATGAGAAAGAACAAATCTTGTTAAGAACTGTCTTAGAAAGACAATTAAAGGAAAAAAACTTAGATCCTTATTCTCCATACTGGGAATCTTTTAGAGTAGCATTAACAAATGATGATATGCAATTAGATACTGATATACCCTTACAGAATTTAACTTATCATTTTTGTATAGCTAATCCAAAAGTTGTAAAATCAATTAAAGACTTATCAAAAAAGCCTGAGGCTAAATGGTTTGTTGAAGATAAAGAATTAGAAGCTGAAGAAGCTATAAGAGAAGCAGAGTATATTGATCAAGCTTTAACTTTATATAAAGATGCTGATATTACTCTAAAAAGAATTTATTCAAGAATTTTAGGAAACTCTGAAGTAGCAGATGAAAATACTAGTGAAAAATTAGTAAATGCTTATTTGTTAAACTTCTTAAAGAATAATCCTAAAGATTTTTTAAATAAATTAAAAATGACACCGGAAGAACTAGTAGCTCAGTCTGAAATATTAGAAGCTATTGAAAAAGGCATCATAAGAAAACAAGATGGAGTATTCACAAGAATTACTTCTGACGGTAGTACTGGAGCTGTTATCGGTGAAACAATACAAATTGCAATCAAATTTCTTTTAGCTCCTAAAAATGAACCGCTTAGAGCAGGGATTATAAGGGAAGTAAAAGAACGTAAAAATAAATAATATGGCCATTAGTACTAAGGAAGCTGTGTATAAGTTTAAACTAAGTTATGATAAACTTGATTCTCAGGACTATCCTAAGATGCAGCTTCCCCAAATACTAATTAAGCTTAATGAGGCTCAGAACAATGTTATTAGAAATTATTTTACAATAAATAATTTACTAAAGACTGGAGTACAGGGTGACTCTTTGAGATTAGATGAATTTTCACCTATAACAATACTGAATAATCCTTATATTACAAATATTCAGGCCGGTATAGAAAAAAATCAATACTTTATTGAAACAAAAGACCTATTGTTTCCGTATCTACACTATCTAAGAGGAACTGCAATATGTTCAGAAGATAATTGTGGGGATATAGAAGCAAGTTTTATAGAATATACTCTTAATGATATAGATATAGCTTTAAATAATGAAAATAATTCTCCTTCACTTTTATGGGGAGAAATTCCTTTACTAAGAGCTAATGATAGGTTTTATTTTTATACAGACGGTAATTTTAAAATAGATAAAGTAAAAATAGATTATTTAAGAAAGCCTATAGAATTTGATCTTCCTGGATATATTAAGTTTGATGGAACACAATCAATAACATCAGACTCTAACTTACCAGATTACTTTGTAGAAGATATTATTAGAGAAGCTGTATCAATGGCTAAAGCAAACTTAGGAGCTGAAGATTATCAAATAGCAAAGTCTGAAACAATTTCAAATACAATATAATAAATTTTAATTTTCTAACCGTTCTAAAACAAATATAAATGGAACAAAATTTAACAGGTGCCATCACCTTTATGGTGGCAACAGCTTCTGAAGCTTCTGTAGCTTTTGGAAGCACATCTTTTGCTACAGGAGATGTGGGTATTTTTAATGCAACAAGCCTTGCAAATGTTACTGCAACTATAACAGCTGCAACAACTAATGGATCAAAAATTTTAGTAGCCCAAAAAGCAAATATCTCTTTACCTACAGGATTGATGCCTACAATTAAAACAGCTCCTTTCAAAATTGAAGACATTGAAAGAATAATTATACGTAAGTATAATGCTGCTCAATCTCAAGTTGTAACTGCTGGTTATGATGGTACTGATACTAACAAAACTTTGTCTTATGATTGTAATACTCCTTATGGTATTAAAATCCGTCCTTTTTCTAATTGGATAACAAAAGAATATGGTAATGCAGGTCTAAACTTTACAGCCCATATTACAACTGAGTGTTGTGAAGATTGTGATACTGGTTGTGGTACAGGTGATAAATTATTTGAAACAATTAAGTTTGCGAAAGCCTTTGTTTCTAATGGTAATGCTTATGCTCCTGATTATGATCCGGTAAATACTCACGCATTCAATATTCAAAACTTTGTTGGAGTTGAGATGATTGCTGATGGTGTTGCAAGTGATTTAGCCACAGCCTTAACAGCAGAAACTGTTACCTTTACACAAGGTTCACAAATAGTTACTTTTGGCACTACTACTACCATAGCTACAGGTACTTATTTAAGAATAACAAAAGCCTCAACTATAGGCGTACCCCCAACATCTACTGATCCTATCTATTATGTAGAAAAGGGAGTAACTACTGGTACTTCAATAACCCTCTCAACTCCTTGGCAAGGTGCTTCAGGAACAAGAGCTATGACTAATACAACAACTTCTGAAATTCAAGTTGTTCTAGCCTCTGCTGTAACTGCCGTAGGTCTTAAATTCACAGGTAAATTACTTGATAAATATACAGGATGTGCTTGTATCCCTTATTTCCCTTGGGAAGCTGAAGGAGTTACAATGGTAGTTTCTGATAGTATTAATCCAAGTTTTCCTTGTGCATTTGATATGACTGTTTTACAAGCTATGAACGCTGTTCAAGGTTCTGGACAACAATTAATATTTGATGAAATAGAGGCTCAGGGTTATGATACTCAAAGAGAGATTTTTGCTAATCCTTGGTCTAATTATAACTACTATTCTCAATTAACAGCCGCTTCTACCTATGATGTTGCTTATATTTACTACAAACTCCCTGTAACAGAAACTGCTACTATTTCTCAGAATTTAGGTATTCTTGAAATAGCTTGTGCTTCTGGAACATCTAGTTTAGTAACTTTGAAAATAGCAAGTGTAGAAATTGTTGCTGGAGACGTACCTGATAATACCTCAGGAGCTATTGGATGGCAATTATATCAATTAGCTGAATTAGCAGGAGCCCCTATGACTTACGGTAAAACTGTTGATAATTTAATTGACGTAAAATACTAATCTTTAAAATAGAGAGAGGAGATAAAACTCCTCTTTCTATATTTTTTTTCTAACTTTTTAAATAAATAATTATGTCTTATCAAAATTCAAAATTCGGAACCAATATTGGTCTTCCTATTAATATTTTTCGCAGACTCACTCCTACTGATAAGAGGACAGGTGGGTGGTTAAACATTAAACAATGGGTTACAAAAGTCCTTATTGAATATGGTGTTATAGGTTCAGATCCCTGCTGTTCTACTGCTATACCCTTTAATTCAGTAGTTACAGGAATCTCAGCTGCAGGTACAACACAAGGAACTGCTACTGTTTTAGCAAGAAAACAATTTACCTCTGTAACAACTGTTGCATCGGGTACTGGAGTTCTTGCACCTTCTTTAGTAGAAAATGATGTTTTATATGTAGTAAATAATGGTGCAAATATTTTACTTGTTTATCCTGCTGTAGGAACAACTATCAATGCTCTTCTTGTTAATGGTGGATTTTCAGTTGCTGCAGGAAGAACGGGTGTTCTTTTTGGAGTAACAAGTACAACTATCACTGCTATTATATTATAATACAGAAATTTTTTTAAATATTACTTTAAAGGATGGAGATAAAATCCATCCTTTTTAGTTTATACTAATTATATTAATGGCTTTAATACCACCTCTTAATTATAATCAACCTCTTACTCCTGAAAATATTATTTTAATATATAAGGCTATTAAGAGAATTCTAGATTTACCTGATCAAACAGGTCATGCAGGAGAATTTTTATATACAGACGGTGTTGATTTAAGTTGGGTAGCTGTAGGAGTAGGTTCAGGAATAACAACTTTAAATACTTTAACTACACTATCTCAAAGTTTTGCTACAGGAACTTCAGGAACAGATTTTAATATATCCTCTGTAACTGCTACACATACTTTTAATATTCCTATTGCATCTGCTATTAATACAGGAAAACTATCTAATACAGATTGGAGTACATTTAATGGTAAACAAGATGCTATTAGTTTAACAACTATAGGTACTTCAGGACCAGCAACTTTTATAGCTAATGTTCTTAATATTCCTCAATATTCTGGTGGTTCTTCTTTTATAACTTCTATATTAGACACCTCTACAATAGACTTAGATGTTAGCCTAGGAGTATTAACTGCTAACTTTATTAATGTAGCAGGATATATAACTTTAGGAAGTTTAAGTGCTATAGCTCCTATAACATATAATAATGCTACAGGGGTTATTTCTACCTCTATGGCAACTAATAAGTTAATAGGTAGAGGAACTGCTGCTACAGGAGTAATGGAAGAGATTACACTTGGAACTAATTTATCTTTAAGTGGTACTACTTTAAATGCAACAGGAGGAAGTGGCACAGTAACATCGGTTAACTCAGGTATCAATATCAATGTTGATAACACCAATCCTGCTGCGCCGATTATCAACTCATTATCGGATAGATATAAGACATCATCAGTAACTTCTAATTCTGTCAGCAATGGCTCAAAGTCATTTACTGTTGATTTGAATTTATCTTACATTCCATTGCAAGAAATACTTGTTGTTTATAATC
>Ga0315294_10003367_pt1 | contig 17401 bp, 14 predicted proteins | sample YL17G13_40_MG_FD_203626 | JGI IMG/M metagenome (GOLD analysis project Ga0315294, IMG submission 203626) | Sediment microbial communities from Yellowstone Lake, YNP, Wyoming, USA - YL17G13_40 | ecosystem: Environmental > Aquatic > Freshwater > Lake > Sediment | place: USA: Wyoming | collected... | reverse complement strand
GCGCCATTGTTTCATATGGCGGAATCCCGGCCAGCCGTGTCCGCGCAGCGACTTGAAGTTATCCAGCACAAGCACCCGTCCCTGACTAAAGACCTCCACCCGTTCTTTGGGGAACTGTTTGCTGCCGTTGGCGAGATATTGTACCGCGCCCAGAGATCCGTCCGCGAACTCCAGAGTAATCATCATCTTGTCTTCGCGCACCTCAACACCGGGTGCTATGCCCATCATGCGGGCCTCGACTCCCGTAATGGGCTGGCCAACCAGAAAGCGCAGAAAGTCAATGAAATGACACCCTTCGCTGATGATGCGACCGCCGCCTATCTTCGGGTCCTGTGACCAGTGATTGGCCGGAATAGCGCCGGCATTGACAGAGTAAACCAGACCCATCGGCTGCGAGCGCCCGGCCAATAACGTGCGCATCTTGACGGACAGGGGTGAGAAACGGTGATTGAACCCCACCATAAGATGAAGATCGGCCGATCCTTGATAGGCTAATCGCACCTCGGCCAACTCTGCGCGGCTTAGAGACAACGGCTTTTCCACAAAGACATGTTTGCCGGATTGCAACGATTCGACGACAATGCGAGTGTGGGAGTTATGACGTGTGGCGATGAAAACCGCGCTAATTTCGGGATCCGTTAGGATCGTGTGATAGTCCGTAGTGGCCTGCTGGAAACCGAACTTGCGGGCAGCAATGGCCGCCGAAGTGTCGTTCCCGCTGGCCACCGTCTTGAGGCGGGCCGGGGTCTTTCTCAGTGCCGGTAACAGGATGAGCGAGGCAAAGTTGCCCGCGCCGATGACGCCGATGACAGGTGTTATGTTTTGAGAGTTGCGTGTTGCGTTGCGCATGGCGCGGATCTTATTTTCGCGTCCAGTGTTCTTGTCACCGACAGCGACGATGCGGCACAGGTCCGGCTCCGCCTCCGGATAGGTCAGCAGCAGGCCCAGCAGGGTGCGATCTTTGATGAGGTGACGGTAGGCGCCTGGGCGATCGGCGTACGCTCGGAAATGAGGGACGCTACCCCTAGCTTCCCGGACGACATCAACTCCAGCACCGCTTTAAATTGCGTTGCTCGGTCCAACGGACGAAGCCATAGGGGTAGTCGTATCCTCGCTGCTCGTATTCCTCATCGTAGCGGCCCGGGCCGTAGGAGCAGGAGACCTGGAACGTGAGCTCCTTCTCGTAGAAATCGGTGCGCGAGAATTCCAAACCGGCGACACCCACCAGTACGATCCGCCCCCGCTTGCGACACATCTGCGCCGCTTGGTGCACCGGCTCGTTGCTCTTGGTGGAGGCGGTGATCAGCGCGGCGTCTACGCCGCGGCCATCGGCAAAGGCCATGGCCGCCATCACCGGTTCACTACCCGTGCTCAAGTCAACGGTTTGTGCGCCGAACTGGCGAGCCAGCGCAAACCGGTTCGGGTCAAAGTCAATGCCCAACACCCGGCAGCCGCTGGCCACCAACATCTGCACCGTCAACAGGCCGATGAGCCCCAGGCCAGTGACGACGACATTTTCGCCGAGGGTCGGATTCGCCAGCCGTATGCCCTGCAGTCCGACCGCCGCCAGGACCGTGAAGGCGGCCTCGTCATCACTGACACCGTGAGGCACGCGGTGATGAACGTCAAGCATTATTCCCGGAATCGGGAAAAATAATTGTCGTTGGACGGGAATAATGATTATCGCTGATCAACCGGGCGCACAGGTTCTTGGGTACACAGACGATTTCGGCATGGGGGCCGTTCGAGACTATCGGGTCACCGACTGAAATACCGGTCACGCCCTCGCCGACTTCCAGCACCACCCCGGCGTTGCAATAGCCCAGCGGCAGGGGTTGGTCCAAACGCGCAAACACAGTTTCCAGCGTGGGCAATAGGCCGTCGGTGCGAATCTTGTCCAGCGCCTGGCGAACTTTGTCTGGCTGCGCCTTTGCCTTGGCCAGCAAGCTAGCCTGGCCGAATTCGACCAGCATCCGTTCGGTCCCAGCCGAGATCAAACTGCGCCGACTGGCAATGAGCAAGTGGCCGGGGCAGCAAAGCGGGGCTGGAACATCAACAACTTGGGTATCACCAGTCTTGAGGTTTTGAAGGATCTGTTTCATGGATTACTCTTATGTCGTGAAATCCGCGAGATACATCTCATAAGAATAGCTCGCGATACACCTGCAGGATACGTTGTCCGTTTCCGACACCGGGGTTCTTCACGATTCCTGCGGTCTTATTAGAGATCGCCTGGCGAAGCCGCTTTGACAATGCCTGGGGATCATCGAACGGATAGAGCAAGCATCCATCCGGTCGTCGCACACAATCTGTCGCCACAATCTGCCTTCCCCAATAGGCTGCTTCACGTAATGCGACTGAGTCACCATCCACAGAAGTACCGCGAATGAAAATCCTAATGACATTCAAGAGCGCAGCCATTTGAACATCTGACGCCTCTCCTGAAATATATACATTTCTGCGCGCTTTCGCTAAATCACAAATCCGTTGCTTGTAGACCTTGTCAGTACTTGTGTAGAAGTGAACGACAAGACCTACAGTTGGATCCGCCAGTAAATCAACGGCCTGAATGGCATTGTGAAAGCCATAATACGGCTTGGCAAATCCGGTGATGAGAGCTATGTGAGCAAACTGCCGACAAAACGCGTGAAGAGCCCCAGAGAGAAGCGACCAAGCTTGGTCTGGCAATCTTGGAACGGAAGGCAAAAACGCCGGGATAACCGAAATGCATTGCGAGGGGACTTCCATGCGCGTGACTAGGTAGTCACGTTGGTCTGGATTAGCCGCCAAAACATGATTAAACCGCCTGAAAATGGAGTGCACATACGCCTGCATAAACGGCGGCAGGGATTCACAGAAGCCTACAAAGCTCCCGCTATGCAAAGTGACGACGCGCTTGGAGTCGCGCGTCGCATAGAGTAAAAGGGGGGCGCCCCAAATAAAGTTGGACAAAGCCGACAAATGAAAATGAACTATGCCGCCGCTTTCTCGCTTTAAAAGTCCGGCCAATTTTATTAGCTTTTGTATCCGGGGCCCGCGCAAAGCCACGACGTTGGCATCTGATGATATTTCCTTCGGCTCATCGCCGTAAGTGTCTATTACGATACTCGTAATTCTTTGTTCCCGACATACGGCGTCAAGACGCTTGATATGCGAGGTGATGCCACCATATGGCGGCGGATAAGCTCCTACGTGTATAACTTTCATCCCCGCTCGCCTCTCATAGGGTGGTTAAGACGACTTTGGATTGCAGCGCCTCAATGTCCACGCCCTCCTCGTGCAACAGAGCTGGTCGTAAATGATCGCAATACTGCACCGCCAAAGAATAGTCTGCCGGCCGGCCGATATCCAGCCAGAACCCATTGAATACATGGGCCTGTACATGTTGGCCATCCTCCAGCACGCGCGTCACTAACTCGGGAAGATCGATTCTCACGCCTGAACTCACGTATTTGAACACTTGGGGCTCAAAGACATAGATGCCCATACTCACGCGGTGCGTATAGGTCGGCTTCTCGATATAGCCACAGATGCGCCCACTCGCATCCATGTCCAGGATACCCAGATCAATTCGGACTTTGCGCTCGTATGCGGCCACAGTAACAAGCGCTCCGGACCGCCGATGAGACTCTAACAAGTCACGAAAATCCAGGGTCGTCAGCAAATCGCCATTCATCACTAGAAAAGTGCTATCAAGTCCCTTTACAAGGGAGATCGGACCTGCAGTTCCCAGCGGTTGTTCTTCACGCGAGTAATCTATCTGGACACCATACCGCGATCCATCTCCAAAATACGCCATGATGAGCTCCGCTAAGTGTCCGACCGCCAGCGTAATTTTATGAATTCCAAAATGGCTCAACTGCCGTACAACGATCTCCAGAATCGGCATGTCGCCTACCGGCACCAGAGGTTTTGGAAAAACGGTCGTATATGGGGCCAGGCGGGTGCCTTTCCCACCGGCCAAAATGATAGCGCGCATAACCTCTTCTCCCTAAACGGTGTATTGTCCGATCCGCCGGTAATCGGTGATGTGTTCCCGCATCCAGGCGATCGTTCGGGTTAAGCCCTCTTCGAGCGAGACTTGAGGGTGCCAGCCCAAGACTTGGGCCGCGAGGGCGGGATTGGAGCATAAACGGTCCACTTCGCTTTCTTTCGGACGCACCCTTTTGGTATCGAGAGAGATGTCGAGTGGGCGGCTGATAAGGGCAAAGATCATCTGAGCCACTTCTTCAATCGAAACATCGCGTCCCGTTCCCAGATTAATGGTCATTCCGCCGACATCGGGGGCGTCGGCAGCCTTCAGGAACCCGGCTACAGTGTCGCTGACAAAGGTAAAATCACGGTGAGGCGCGAGACTTCCCAACACGACACGCTCCGCAGTCAGAGCCTGGGTGATGATCGTGGGGATGACTGCGCGCGTGGATTGACGCGGGCCATAGGTGTTGAAAGGCCGCACAGTGACGACCGGCAAGCCGAACGAACGCCAGTAGCTCTCCGCTAGCTTGTCCGCGCCGATTTTGCTGGCGGAATAGGGCGATTGGCCCTGTAACGGATGCCCCTCATCCATCGGAACGTATCGGGCCGAGCCATAGACTTCGCTGGTAGATGTGTGGACCAGCCGCTCAATGCCACATCGCCGCGCCGCGTTCAACACGTTCAATGTGCCCAACACGTTGACCGCCACCACCTCATCAGGATGTACATAAGAATAGGGAATGGCAATCAAGGCCCCCAGGTGAAAAGCAACCTTGACCCCGCGCATGGCTTGCTCGACGGCGGCAGCATCCCTCAGGTCGCCGGCGATCACCTCGATCTGCGCAAGCAGCGCAGGGTCAAACTGGGAGAGCAATCCCCAATCCCGGCGCGAGTTGTAGCGCACAAACGCCCGCACTCCGGCGCCTTGGCGCACCAGGGCCTCAACTAAGTGGCTGCCGATGAACCCCCCGGCGCCGGTAACCAGCGCAGTATCACCTTTGCGCATTACTCCTCCCGTTTTTGAATCCGAGCGCGCCAGTCATCTAGCAGATCCGCTAACGTCTGGATCGAGCGCATAGCGAGGTTGCCAGCCAGTGGTCCGCTTCAGTTTTGTGGAATCGCCCCATTGCATCTGGATCTCGACAGGACGCATCAAGATCGGATCAGTCTGGACGTCGATTCCACCGATTCTTCCCTGAGCCATTAGGCTCAATCGACATAGAGCCATATCTTATAGCCTCTCAATCTTCTATAGGGGGCGTCTGCAACCAGACCATTACCCGCGAAAAAAGTGATACTTTCATCAATGATAAGCCCACCGGAAAATTCCGCGATATGCCTGAGAATAATCAGGGCTTCAGAATATCAAAGGTAGCATCCTTGCGCCTGGAAAGCAACGCTAACCCTTTTTCAATAAACGCCTTCGCAAATAGGCGATATCTGACCGGCGCAGTACAAACTGTTCCATCAATCTACAGTTCAGCTCACGCTGCGTCATGACGGTGGTCAAGATCAGCCCACTAAACGCTGCCAATACACTTGCCCACGCCAAACCGATAGGGCCGAATCGACTTGCCAGCAAACAAATGAATATAAGCAGTGATCCAAACTCCACCGCCTGGGAAAGCACACCAAGCTCGGGGCGACCACGACCGGAAAGCATGTGGAGCTGTAGTTGGCCCAACATATGAGCAACCGAGCTCCCCAGCAGGATCACACAGAGATTCCAACCAGCGCGATAGGCCTCACCAAAAATGAATACATAAAACCGCTGACCGATGAGGGCCACTACGATGGCGCATCCCAACATCATCCCGGTTGATATCCGAAGCACAAAGAGCGCCAGTTCGTTTGCCTTCACGCTGCGCTGGCTCATCCGGTTAAAGATCAATGGTTCTGCCGATACCCCTATGATAAGCAACGTTTCCGCGACGTTGACGGCCACCACATACTGGCCTATCTCCTTGGCCGCAATAAGCGTTGCACCGAATATGATCGCAATTCGAGCGATTCCGAATTGTAAAAATGTCGACGGCCAAACGCGCAGCCCAAATTTCAGGATTTCTTTGGCAAGACCCAAGTCGAACGCACCGTGACGCCAATAAAGGCGCGCCAACAACAGGGCCAGCAACAACGTACTCAGCCACAGCACCAATTGTGCCCAGACGGCGATTTGCAATGCATTTACCGGCCAACCTCTAGATTTCAGCCAGATCCCCGCCAACAATACCCCCGCAAACAAGAACAAAGGGATGACCTGAATGAAATTGTAGTGCGCGCATTGATTGCGGCCGAGCAGAAAAATTGTTAGCACCATCCCCGCGATCATGACGGGAAGAATGGGCACCATCTGCGCAAAGGCAGCAAAGGCTTCCGGCTGATTTGCAAAAACCAACGATTTGAGCAATGGGCTGGCCAACCATACAGTTATCCCTACACCTACACCCACGAACACCGAGATGGCAAGACTCGTACGAAACACGGTTGCCGCCCTGTCGCCATGCCTGCCTGCCGCATATTGTACTCCGGGTGCAATTCCCAATGACAACCAGCGACTTGAGACTGTCGCCGAGTTAAGAGCCACATTAAAAGCCCCTGTCGCAGCGGGCCCCAGAAAGCGGGCCAAGAGCACCCTGGAGCCGAACAACAACGCCAAGGATGCTAGGCGGCCGCTTAACAGCACAATAAAATTCCGGAGAAAGCTCATTGGCCGCCCACAACCTTTATGGACGCATAGGTTTTGGGGAACAGCAGCAGGATAAACAACATCGGGGCAATGACATTTACCTGAGCCCCAAACAGGGTCATAGCATCTGCGCCTACCGTATGGGCGATGATGAACCATGAGATGAAGCTGCATAGCATTGCTAACGTGCACCTGCGCCCCGCTCCCACGGTCCGCTTTAAAAGTCGCAGCATCCTTACAATGACTCCAGCGAGCAATCCATATATCAAAAGGAATCCTACGATACCTTGTTCAGCCAATATCTGAAATAATAGCGAATGGGCACCGCTGAAGCCAGCGACCCCAGGTCCTAAGCTCCGAAGCGCGCCAAAGCCGTTGCCAATTAGGGGGCTACGCGCAAACATCATAAGCGCTGACGACCAGATTTCATAGCGACCTGTGCCAGCGAATTGATCGCTTATACTAGAATAGAGCGTTCGAAAGATCAATAATCCGTCATTGGAGGTATTGATCCGCTGACTCCAGGCATAAAGAATCGCCTCCCCGTAAAGTGGCCAAACGATGACCGCAATAACCGCAAAAAGCGCAACCAGTAACACAGTTTGCTTAAGGCTGCGGATATATAAGGCGAGAGTCAGCAGTAGAAGCGGCATAGAAACTAGGAAGACCCCCCGTGAGAACGACAGGGCGACGACCAACAAAAAACCCACGACCATTAAGGGCAGGCTTCTGCCCCGCAACAATGATTGATCGGCGCGTAGAGCAAACGGCCAAGTCAACAACATGTATCCGACGACAGAGTTGGTGTCGTTCACGTTGCGTATCAATAGCAAATTGCTAGAACCACGATAATCCATACCGATCAATGAGGTGAGCAAGGTGCCCGCGACAAACAGCCAGAAGCCAAAATAGAGAGCGATTGTAACTTCGTCAGGGAATCTCTTGCTGTACAACAGGCGGCTTTTTACGAAGTAGTACAGTCCAGGTAATAAACAACACACAAAAAAGAGTGCGCCAAGACCAATCTCAAGACCTAGATAGTAGCTACCTATAGCCCAGCCCAAACTGGCTATCGCCCAGCAGGTCAAGAACAGCGCTTCCAACCAGCTGACCCCGGACCGATGGCGAAAGATCCAGATCCACATAGCCAACGCCATCACTATCAGGGGTAACAAGCGCAAGAAGCTGCTGGCATCGGTCGCCACATCCCATCCCAGTCCGGTCTGGTAATATTGCGTCACAAAAGGAATGATGAGAATGGGTACAGCGGACGAAGATCGCCCCAGGCTCGATATTAGCACGGCGGCCAGATAGGCGAAAACTACAAAGGCCAGCCATGTTCTGGCCGTGGGGCTATAGCTGAAGCCAAAGAGGTCCATATCGAAGATCCGCGTCACCAGGGTGGCCGCTGACGCTACCAGGCCGGCTGCAACGCCGATCCACAACAACGGTCGAACGATATGGAACGTTTTCCTATTTGATTTTGGCTTAATATAATGGATGTGCATCTTCTATCTCAGCTATTTTGCTGCTATGTTACAGACGATACCCCAATTGATGCATCCACATCTGAGCCTGGCGGACCTTCAGCTTGATCCCGAACTGACGTTTTATGTGAACCACCAGCGTTGGCCCATCCCAGCGGACCGAATGCACCTACGCCATTCAGACATCATCTAATTATCATTTTTATTCAAAAAAACGAATCGACTCCTAAATACGTCATCCGTCGATGCATTCAAACGCATCATATCAGATCGAACTTCTAATCTTTTTCATGCGTTTCGATTATTATCCATCCAGCGTTCCCGTAAGAATTCCAATATCAACACATAATTCTATTAAGCTTTCGACAAGTCGGTCCACGGCACTTCCAGAATAGAATCCGCAAAACGTCTGCGCTAATTCGCGTCGCTTATCGTGATGGATTGAAGGATTGTTTAAATATGCGTTTATTGAAGATATTAATTCTTCGCGACTTTTACACAATACACTTGCACCGATTTTTACAAGCGGCGCTTGATGGGAATAATCATAAGCGCTTACGATAGAAGCATAATATGGCTTTACTACATCGCCGTCATATGCAATGTTAGCAATTGGAATGTCGCAAATTGCTGCGTCCAGAGTCATCGTTGAAAAGGGATTCATGCTTACTACGCTGTGACGGAGCATTGCCGAAAGAATCCATAGATCGTTCGGATTGGGGATCCAGTCATAAAATTTCAGATCGGTATTATTGCCGGTTTTAAGCTCTTTCGGATACCACACTCGAACGCGTTCGAATTTATTGAATTGATCATAAGCCTCAAATGTATCTCGGGGATGACAACGTACGAGCAATTGTACATCTCGCGGAAGAGAACCATCGTGCATCGCGTCACAAAGATGTTTTATGACTTGAGGTTGCTCAGGAAACATGCTCATCGGGCTATTTGCAAACAATAATAATCGTTTGTTAGGATCCAAACCCAAAGATCTAAGAAACGGTTCACGCTGAAATTCGGGGGGCAATGGTTGTCGATAGATTTCAAATCTTGGCACTCCAATCGGAACAATCTGACGAGGTTGATATTCAGGATAAAATTGCAGTGCCTCGCGTTTCATCAACTCATTCCATACAAATACTCTTTCGTAACCTCTATAAATTACTCCTTTACTGGTAAGATTGTCCCAACTTGGAACTATTGTCGCAACTGGAATTCCATTCGCCCTTGCTTCATAAATGATCGGATCTTCCTTAAAATCTAATGGATATCCAGTAAATATAAGTTCTGGACGGAAGTCTTGAAAATCTTTTTTGTAAAAAGATTTATTCCCAAGATGCTGTCTTATTTTCGAAGCCAATTGCATACTGCCAAGTCCAAGAGGTGTTCCAGCGATCATTTTTACTGCTTTTGCGGTTACTCTCTGCCATTTCCTGCGCCTTCCACGTGGGCTTCGCGATGCGATTTTTTCTGTAGCTATATGATACCTTTCCGACAATAAGCTCTTCTGAAATTGACGTATAAGCCGGTGCATTGCGGCCTCATCCCAATCGTGGAACTCCCTCCAAATTACATTATATACACCGAATTTTTCGGCTAAAGATCTGATTTCTGTTACACATTCCGATGCCACCCATCCTAATATATCGAAATGCCGTTGGAGTTCAGCCATGACACCCGAGTACAATAAATTTTTAATCGACCAGCCGTTTGCAAGAACAATACCTATTAATGGCTTACGTTGTTCCATTTCACACCTTTTTTGAATTGATCTGTGATCGCCAGTAATTCAAGCTATCACCGATACTCTCGGAGAAAGAGATTTTAGGCAACCAGCCCACCTGAGCATGAATCTTTGCTGGGCTTCCAAACTGACAATCAATTTCATCGCTCCGCAGACGCGTTGGGTCCGTCACTTTCGAAAACTGGGCGCGCGCGATGTGCCGCAAAATATCTAAACACTCGCCTACTTCAACTAGTTTTCCAGAACAGACATTGTAAACCTCGCCCGGTATTCCAAAACGTGCGAGTGCAATGTATGCTTGCACAGCGTCGCGGACATCCACAAAGTCGCGCTTTGTATCCAACCGACCGGTGGATAAGACAGGCGGACGCACACCTGCTTCTATTTCTGCGACCTGGCGCGCAAAAGCCGAACAAACAAAAGAGGACGGCTGACTTGGACCGATCAAGTTGAAGGTGCGAGTTACAATCGCCTGCAACTTACGATTCCTGTGGTAGCACATAGCTAGACATTCCTGTGCAACCTTACTAACGCCATAGTGCGAGATCGGACGTAGGGGTTGTTCTTCGTCAACCGCAACCTTTCTATCAACAGGCAATCCGTACTGTGCGCTGGATCCAATGTTGACGACTAATGGTTGGCTCCTGCACTCTTCAAGCGCTTCAAACAGTTTTAAAGTAACCATAATATTTGTTTGATATAGATCAATAGGCGTATCCGCATGTATCTTGCCGGCTAGATGGAACACAACCTGAGGCTTACATTCGGCGAGCGATTCCTGCGCTGCGTCCAAATCCGTCAGATCCAGCAAAGATACTCGTTCATCATTATACCGCGTTGGCATTACAGAAAGGCGATCCGCCGCAACGACATGAAAACCGTCTTCAATAAGTGCCGATACGAGATACCTACCGGTAAAGCCCATCGCACCGACTACCAATGCGATCGGATTCGCTATCCGGCACCAATCAGCCTTAAAGGAATGTTGCATCACGTGATTCGTTTGCGTTTCCTTATTGACGTTGTATGAATGGCAAGATCTGATTAGGATATTGAGTAGGGGTGAAACAGAAAGAGCGAAACCAAATCAAAGAGGGATTCGGAAATAGGAAAGAACACTCCGGACTGTCCCGCATCTAGTATAAAGAAGAGACTTCGGAAGTTTGGGTGCGGTCGATGAACTTGAAGATGGCGTTGAAGAGCGCGTGTAATATCACAAATCGGAAGACGAGCGAGAGCCGAGGGGACCGACGTCTGTCGCTTTGTCGTAGCTTCCTTCGAAATACTCGTTATTCAGCAGATCCATTTAATGATAAAGCGTGCCTTTCTTTTTAAATGATACGAAATCCAAATAACTGTGCATTGGAAAGTGTAAACCGAAGACTAATTTTTTGACCGGCAAATTTTCCTATATCTCCTTGATTAAAAGGTACATAAATATCAATATCATCTTTCCCTTTTACATTTCCAGACCAATCAGAAATTTCATTTCCTTTATCATCCAGTAGAGAAACTTTAATTGTACCAAAACGACAGTTTGCATTTAAAAACAATTTTGATCCGCTAAATACAAGCGGTTTTGAAGTCACAGTGCCACCATCAAAACTTGCCTCAAGGGAAATGAATCGACTCCGTTTTATTGTTGCGAATCCAATGCCCGCACCAACACCCTTATCCTTTCCCTGATAAGGACTGTGACGGCTAAGCCTTCCGCCATAATAAAATCGCAATTCATCACCAACAGCAATCGGAGGATTATTAGCAAGACTATTATTATATCTATCCCAGCTGCCAATGGGGCCCAGTCGAATGAACGGTTTTCTGTCGCCCACACGAGTGAAATGATATGAATCGTGGCTAACAGCAAGTTGTATATCCAAATATGAAGCCTCAGGTACATAAATCTGAATAAGTCCGATATATACACTTTCATAAGGAAATACTAACATTGAGTAAATTTCTGTGCCGGGTACATCCAATCTATCAGCAGTCATTACTACCGGGGCTGAAGCAGGATCTGTAAAATCCCAGTGGAGAAAATCATCCGACTCTACCCTTGCAACAGATCGTCCCCAATGTTTCTTGTACCATTCAAACCCTGACCATGCATTTTCTACTTCAGGTGATGTATATTTTGTACGACCATAAAGAACATATTTATTCCTGACAGTGTCATACATCCAGTGAGTTCCACCATCGCATGTAGCCTCAGTCGCGAACGGATCAATAAGTTTCCAATGGATTCCATCCGGGCTTCCTGCTACTCCTACACCTCTTCGTTCATTAGGATGAAAAGGATCTGCCCGAGGGCCACTGTAATTACTAATGATACTCAGGAATCCCATTTTGTAACGGCGTGAAGGATCATTATCCCGGTCATCTTTATGAACTCCAAATACTTCAACAAAGGTTGGGATTGGAATCTCTACTTGATTAACAATTTCTCGTCTCGTCCGAAATAGAATGTTTGTTTTATGTCCATCAATAAGAACATTATCTAATAATGGCTTGACCCAATTAATGCCATCAAGGCTTTCGGCGTAACTGACTCCACCTGCTAAATACCACATCTTAAATTTATCATTATCGCGAATCACCGATCCATAAATCACAGCCTCTTTGTTTTCCCAGGATTCTGTAGGCCATATGACCGGATTTCCCTGATATTTTTGTGCAGGATGCATTCGTCTAATTATATTGGTTGAGTTTTTAATCAGGTAATCATCCAGAAAAAGTTGTTCCTTATCCCCTATTTGAACAGAGTCTTTTATACTTCTGCAACAAAAATCTGCATTTATTTTACCAGATAAAAAAAATGTGAGGATTAAAAAACAGTGGACTTTATAAATTTTCAACATAATATAATTTTGATTTTAAAAGTGTGATGAAACCTCCATGTAGCTCATTATTATACTATTGTGTTCGCGAATGCTCATACATGTTTTTCTAAGGGTTAAAGATAGAGTTGGGAAAAGCGTAAGATCGGGGGTGACGCACCGCCTCGGAGCCCCTGGGATCAACTGAACAGACAGTGTTTAATTCCATTCGCCAGAGCGTACAGTCTGAAGTCGGGGATCCCAAACTCGCGACGCGCGGCCTGTATCGCGTGCCGGGCTAAGATGCGCAGCCTGAGCCGGATTCCTAAATACACCGCCGTGAAGTACACCTCGGCAATCACAAACGCCATGAGGTTCTGCAATCGCCTGTAGTTCAATAGGCGAACGCCTCCAACTCATAGCTGTGTTTGATGAACCGGATTGTTTCCTCGATCCTCCATCGCGTCATGGAGATGTTTTTGCATGCCTCATCATTCGAGGTTCTTTGGGGCCTTCAAAGATCCCTTTCTAGCGGCCCAATTCCACTAGACTATCGACTAACCGCTCAACGGCGTTCCCATCATAGAACTGGCAAGCGGCTTGTGCTAAAATTCGTCTTTCCGCGCGAAGTTTTGACGGATCATGCAAAAAACTGCGGATTGCGGCAATGAACTCCTCGCGGCTTCGGCAGATGGTGTTGGCGCCAATTCCAACGATATATTGCTGGTGTGAGTACTCGTAGGCCGCCTCCACGGAGTCGTAGTACGACTTAGTCACGTCGCCATCATAAGCGACACTGACAACTGGGACGTCACAGAGCGCCGCGTCGACCGTCATGGTCGAAGCCACATTGATGCTGACCGCACTGTGTCTTAGCATAGCAGCCAACGTCCATAAGATGTCTGCGTCGGGCAACCACTCATACATAGAGGCAGGGCGCTGGCCCTCTGCTGATGCCAGCCTGTTTTTCTGCAATTCAGGCGGGTACCAAACTCGTACATGATCGAGTGCATTGAACTGTTCATATACTTCGAACAGATCACGTGGATGGCAACGGATCAGTAACTGCAAATCGGAGGGGAGCGAACCGTCCTGCATCGCCGCGCAGATGTGTCGGATTACCTGGGGCTGCTCTGGAAAAAAACTTATGGGAGAATTGGCGAAAAGTAGCGTTCGTCTGGCTGGATCTAGACCGAGTCCCCGCAAGAAAGGCTCACGCTCAAATTGAGGTGGCAAGCGCCGCTTGTAGACTTCAAAACGGGGTACACCAATTGGTACTACCTGATCTTCGCTGTAGGAGGGGTAATAACGGAGAACTTCTTCTTTCATGAGCGAATTCCAGATAAGGACTCTGTCGAAGTCAGTATCAATGACGCCCTTGCTTGTCAAGTTGTCCCAACTTGCCACCATACCAACTACAGGTATTCCGACCTTTTCGGCCTGGAGGATAAACGGATCTTCCCGATAATCTAACGGACTGCAGCTCATCACCAAATCCGGTTGGTGCTTTTCGAAATCAGGAGCATAAAATCGACGATACCCAAGGCACCTTCGTAACCTTGTGGTCATTTGTAGCCCGATTGACCCAAGTTGCGTGCATGCAATCTTTTGGAGTAGTTTGCTAAACACTTTCTGAAGTCTTGATCGATAACCGAGTGAACTACAGAGTATTATTTCCTCGGTGGCTATCCGATAGCGAGCAAAGAATAGAGCCTTTTGGAGTAGTCGAACCCATCGATGTGCTCGGGATTCTGGAAAGTCGTGGAATTCCTCCCATTGAACGTCAAGAACGCCGAGACGAGAGGACAGATCCTGCAGTTTACGCTTATCACCGATCATGGCCCAAGCCAACAGCCGAAAGTGGTTCTGCAGTTCAGTCATGGCGCCCGAATGAAGCAAATTTTGGATCGACCAACCATTGGATAACATGAGGCCAAGTACGGGTTTGCGTTGACTCAACTTTTCTTGCCCGTGATCACCTAAGAGTTTGCCGATACGCATTATGTCTCGGTCATGAGTTGGGCATTGTCCCTCTAACAGGTCCAAAGCATTGTTAAGCGGTTTGCAGGTTCCATCGCATCGTGGTTACCTTGATACATCTCATGTCAAGGAGCCAGATGAATGGATACCAGCACATGCTACTTTCGGAATCAGGCTTGCCCCCGACAGCACACGGATTGATTGCCACTCGGCTCTCATGCGTTGGTGCCTTATTGCCAAACATTCACCCCGACGGATCAATCACCATGCGGTCCAGCCACCATCAACTATCAAGTTCTGTCCTGTAACGTAGGATGACGCATCAGAAGCCAGGAACAACATCGCCCCCCGCATTTCTTCTCGACGCGCCATCCGCCCTAGGGGCACACGGGCTCTGTATTGGTCAACAAACATCTCGTTTTGTCCGCTATAAACGCCGCCTGGCGTAATGCAGTTCGCTCGGATATTGTGCGAGGCCAAAGTAGTGGCGAAATAGCGAGTGAGACTAACCACTCCACCTTTGCTAGCCGAGTATACCGGAGGCGTATTGATCTGTTGGTTCAGATACCACGAACCTTCGTAGATGCGCGAATCAGGCCCCACAACACCATAAATGGACGAAATGTTGATAATATTGCCCTGCTTGCGGTCAATAAAGTGCGAAACACAATACTTAGCGCACAGGAACATGCTGGTAAGATTGACCGCCATCACCCGTTCCCAGTCAGCCAGGCTATACTCGGCAAGCGCCTTGAAGTAATTTGAAGTTTTGGTTGCTGCAGCATTGATTAAAATGTCCAGATGACCGAAGGTAGACAACACTTTTTCGACCATCGCGACGACCTCCTGCTCGTCCGTAACATCTGCCGTCGTCGCTAGCGTTTTCGTCCCGTAGGTTTCGCTCACCTTTTGCGCCACGCGCACACAGGCTTCTCCATTGATATCGGCTAATGCCACCTGAGCGCCAAATTCAGCCAGCGCTGCGGCAAACTCTGGCCCTAAGATGTTAGCTGCACCCGTAATCAAAGCCACCCGGCCAGTGAGATCGAACTGCGTACGTAAACTAAAGGTCATGCTGAACCTCGATTGCGTTCTCGTGTCAAAAGAAATTCGACAAACTGGAAATCCAGTTCGTGATCAATATCTATCGCTCGTTCACGGGGCACGACACAAGCTCCCCAACGCCCTGCGTAAAGATGGGTCACCGACATCAGCCGGTCTCGACGAAAAGCAAAAACCGATGGGCTGACGCTATACACTGGCGGAGCATCCTGACGCCGCGCCAGGGGCACGGCGGCCTGCTTCACCAACTGTATGCAGTCATCATTGAACTCCACCATGTTAAAGTAGGGGCTTCGTTCAGCCTCATAGACTGTGACCACAGCCTCAACATCATGAGCTGAGAAATACTCGACACACGCTGTAATGTCCTCTGGCGCACGCAATGGCACGCCCACGTCCAGGTCCACGACGATCTCGGGAGAAAAACCCTTGTGCCTTTCTACGTATTTCGTAGCATGGCGAATGGCATGAATCTTAGCAGCAAAATCTGTCGCCATCGCGGTCGGGCGACGGAACGGAACCGGCACGCCGCATGCTTCCGCTATCGTCGCGATCTCATCGCTGTCGGTCGAAATCACGATATGCCCCACTGCCGGACAGGCCCGAGCACATTCAATAGTATATGCTAGCAGAGGCTTGCCCAAGAGAGAGCGAATATTCTTGCCCGGAATTCCTTTGGAGCCACCGCGAGCACAAATGGTTGCGAGGACACGGCAGTCATTCTGGCTCATGGTTTTAATATGTCATCCGTTTTTGAATCAGGGCCTGGTTGATTTCGATAGTGGCCAGCACATCTGCGATGCGTGGACCTGCATTGCCAGCCCCATAAGGATTCGTACAGTTGCATACTCGGTTCTTGAGTGCCTTGTCGTTCAGGCATCGCCAGATCGCTTGCTTGATTTCCAGCTTGTCGTAGCCAACATCAATGACATTGTCCGCACGCAACCGGCCTCGCTGCCGGCTGCCGATGTTGATACACGGGCAATGAAATGCTGGCGTTTCCTTGATACCACTGGACGAGTTTCCTATACACGCGGCAGCGACATTGATCACACCGTGATAGTAAAAGCGCCCCAGACTTCTATGCACCTGAATAAAAGGCAGCTTTTTATCGGCCAACTTCTCAAAACTGCGCATAATACGCCGTCCACCAGCATCGTCATTCGGATAGGTGATGATACTTTGACAACCCCACTCTTCTCCGGCTTCTTCCAAAGCAGCGAGAGCTGGCTTTATCTGCTCGGGGGCTTGGTCAAATTCAGTAGCAACAGAGTGTTGGGTAAAAATAAGAATCGGTCGAGGCGGGTCCAGGTTGAACCGACGATAGACCTCTTCTGGCTTGGCATAATATCCTGCCGCTACAAGATCAAGCGCCGGGAAACCGACCGTAAAGACACGCCAGGGTTCCTCACCCATCCGGCGAACACGTTCGGCTGCCTGCTCGTTCGTGGTGAAGTGTAGGTGGGCCAGTTTGGTCATGGCGTGCCGCACCGAGTCATCTAACGCGCCGCCCTCAGTGTAATCGCCACCCTCAATGTGGACCGTGGGAATCCCCATTTGGGTGCCCGTGATGACAGCCGAGAAACTCTCAAAACGGTCTGCATAGACGACCAGGAAATCTGGCTTCAGTTGTGACAGAATCTGGCTGAGG
>Ga0315294_10003366_pt1 | contig 17401 bp, 24 predicted proteins | sample YL17G13_40_MG_FD_203626 | JGI IMG/M metagenome (GOLD analysis project Ga0315294, IMG submission 203626) | Sediment microbial communities from Yellowstone Lake, YNP, Wyoming, USA - YL17G13_40 | ecosystem: Environmental > Aquatic > Freshwater > Lake > Sediment | place: USA: Wyoming | collected... | reverse complement strand
GCTCTGGACCCGTAAGGCCAGGTTCGAATCCTGGATCCCCAGCCAGTGTGGCGCATTCGTCTAGAGGCCTAGGACACCTCCCTCTCAAGGAGGAGATCACGGGTTCAAATCCCGTATGCGCTACCAAGGAATGATTTGCCCCCTGTTTTGAAGCTAGATTTCGGAAACAGGGGGCTTGCTTTGGCCATTTTGTCAAGAATTTGTCAAGAATTGATTTCAACAAGCTCCTTTTCACGTTCAGGGTTGACCAGGGTGTCGAAACTCTTGGCGGCGGCCTCTTGAAGTCCAGGGGCCACGTGGGAGTAAATAACAAGCGTCATCGAGATCGTAGAATGGCCTAGCCTCTCCTGGACTATCTTCGGGTGTATGCCTTGTTTCAGCATCAATGAGGCGTGGGTATGCCTCGCATCGTGTAGCCTAATACGCTTGACACCGGCTTTGGCTGCCAGTATGGTCCATGCTCGGGTGATCGTGTTAGGCCGTAGCGGTGACCCTTGTGGCGTGCTGAAAACCAGGTCGTCTTTTCCGAGTGTTTCCCCTAGCATGGTGCGTATTGCCTGTTGCCTTTCCTTGTGTTCTGCCAGCACCAGGACAGACGAGGGCGCCAGGGCTATGGTGCGCTTGCTCTTTTCCGACTTCGGCTGTGTGAATATGTAACTACCATCCTTCAAGTGGTGCAATGACCGGCAGACATCGATTTGCTGGATTTCGACATCGCGCCACTGTAAACCCAGTAATTCAGAGCGACGCATCCCGGTAAATAGGGCTGTGTGGAATAGGGCATAATAGACGCTGTTCTTGGCAGCTTCCAAGAATTGTCGAACCTCGAAGTCGTCGCAGGTCTGCATTTCAGTATGGCCTTTGCCCGGCGCATCCACTCCATCGGCCGCGTTGCGGTGTAAGAGGCCCCATTTGACGGCTGTTTGTAGTGCCTTGTGGATCACGGCGTGGTGAAACCTGATAGTCTCGGGTTTAAGGCCCTGGCTCCGTATATTGGTGTAGTGTCTCTGGATGTGCTCGGTTTTCAGTTGCGTCAGCGGGATATTGCCCATTTCAGGAATGAGATACTTGCCAATAATGCCGGCATATCGCTCATAGCTACGCGGTGACAGCTTGGGCTTGGCATAGTCCTGTGACCATCGTTCCAGGTATTCAGCAAAGGTTGTCTTGCTGGGCCTGATGAACGTGCCAGTATCAAGTTGGTGCAATAACTCAGTTCTTCGCTTTTCGGCTTCCTTCTTGGTGCCCCTTATCGTCTCCCAGTGGTAGTCATACTTCCCGGTGATGGGATCCTTGCCTAAGCTGATAAAGATGGCGTATGAGTTACCTCGCCTTCGGATTCCGTTCTTCATGTCCTTCTTCATTTTGTGCCTCCTTTCGATTGCTGCCTATGTTCGCGCATATATTGTTTTACTCCGCATGCTTTAGAGCAGTATTCCTTGTCTGATCGGGATACAGGGAAAAACCTACGGCAGTTTTCGTTAGCGCACTCTCTGAGTCTTCCTTTGTCCAGGATTTCAAGGCAGAACTGTAACCACATAGCGCCCAGCAGGCTACCAAAGGTGTACCTAGGTGCCCAAGTTCCTGCTATAGAATCCTTTTCTAGCTTGCTTGTTAATCCAAGTTTCACATTGGTCATTTCCAGACCCATGTTCACACTCCCCATAACTAAGGCAATAGCACCCTGTGCCACTTGGACTTCGGTATCCAGGCTTGGTTTTGTACCCCAATCCCAATCCGTATATATGTAGTGCGAATATGGTCTCGTTAGGTTGTAGTAAAGCTCATACTTGTCTTGTCTCCTCAACACTTTTGCCATGTGTTCCTTAAGGCGAGGCATGGCCCTAATATCCTCATCTAGTTCCGAGAGCAAATGATAAGCCTCTACTGCCCAAGCCATGTTCTGTGACTCCCAAAGGATGCTATCTACCGTGAGAGGACAATGGGGAGGATCCTCGAACGGTGGTGTCCGCCACTTCACCCATTCCGGATGCCAAGGTGGGCCGTATTTGTCTGCGAATTTAACAATTTCATTAATTATCCTTTTGGCGCTCCACCCCATGTCAAGTAGGCGACTGGGACGGCAGAAGTGAAGATAAGCTTGGGGAGCTTCCGGTATAGGATCGTAAAAGTGGTCGTGAACGTCATGGCTCTTGAAACCCAGGTTGGGCTCTTTTGTCTTGAAAGCCTTGGGCTCTAGCATGTACTTGTAGGGTTCCCCAAAATGACTAACCATAAACAGATATGGGTATACACCGTCGTCGCTACCTTCCTCCAGTCGTTTTTCAGCCAGAAGTTCATTCAACTGGCTGAATGGGGGGCCATAAATGGACATACCTTTCTCTATTGGCAAGTCTCGTGGGTCGTACTTTGGGTGCGCCTGTGCATAGTCCCACCACCATTCTTCTGGCGTCTTAACTGCCTCCCACTCGCACTCCCAATCGTAAATAGAACCCGTCGCAAATCTACTCCGACTCATAACCACGGCCTCCAAACTTAACTGATAAGATTAACCATTCACATATTGCCATCAGTTAATTTACCCTTTATACTATTGCTATGTTAACTACTCATCCCAATTTAATGGTTAATAATTGTCCCTATTATAAAGGCAAAGAAAGTAGAAGTCAATAGAAGGAGGTAATTTAATGTTCAAGAACCGCATAAAAAAAATGCGCGAACAAAGTGGGTTAAGCCAGAGCCACCTAGCCCGCATGGTTGGTGTCGCAGAACCTAGCCTATCTCAAGTAGAGCGCGGACAACGTGCCCCCTGGCCTAAGTTGAGACGTGCTTTGGCCCGGGCACTGAAGACAACCCAGGCTGAGCTGTTCCCCCCAGAGGAAAAGGGCAAGAGCGATGCAGACTAGCGAAGGCGAAACAGAACGGCTCACGATGACTGTCGAGGAAGCTGGGAACGCTTTGGGGATTTCCAGGGCCACAGCGTATATGCTCGTGAATACTGGACGGCTCCCAGCTATTCGGATTTCTGATCGGCGAATAATCATACCGCGGAAAGCCATCGCAGATTTACTAGCCTCGGCCAGCAAACAAGGGGGCTAACCCATGAGAAGAGATATGGTTTTCAAGGACAAGGTAATCCGGTGTTGCGACTGCGGCGAAAGCTTCAAGTTTTCATGCGGTGAGGCTCGCTACTACTACGAACGGGGCCTGAAGGAACCTCGAAGATGCCTTTCGTGCCGGGAATTACGGAAGAAGGCGGTCTTGCCTTGTGAGGTGGCGGATGGGAAATGACAACTTCACTATAGCCTTTCAGCTTCACACCATGGGCTATTCCGTAATCCCTTCAGGAGCTGGCGAGAACGGGAAGCACCCACTGGTTTCATGGGCGCAATATCAAGAGCAAGCGCCTGATGACGATGACCTAGATGCATGGGAAGCAGAGTTACACCCTCAGTTGTGGGGCATTGTAACCAACGAGGATGTGGCAGTGATTGACGCCAATGGTACTGATACTAGGTCCGAGCTTGAAACAGAGCTTGGGAATCCCCACGTTATCACACCTCGCGGAGGGGGCCATTGGTACATCAACACTACCGGGCATCCTTTCCCCACGAAAACGGGTGTATTACAGGGGATAGATGTTCGAGGGGAAGGGGGCTTTGTGAACATCTCTGGGCGCTCTGCTTTGGGAGAATATAAGATTCTTACCTTGCCTAGCCCTGATACCCTCATTCCCTGGGAGAAGGTTCCCGAGCGACTTCTATCAGCGTTGACTAGCAGAAAACCGCTTACTGGAAGCGGAGAATTTATTCGCGAAGGCAACAGGAACGAAAGGCTGACCAGTGTTGCCGGGTCCCTGCGGAATCAAGGCCTTGACCAACCTGCAATCGAGGCGTCTTTACTGATAATCAATGACAAGCGATGTCAGCCACCTTTGCCAGAGAATGAAATCAAAAAGATTGCCACTTCTATATCTCGTTATCCCACTGCTAGTAGTGGTAATAAGAAGAGCAGATACACTCTTCCTAAGGATAGGGAAACAGCTACAAAACACAACAAAACCACAACGGAAAACACAACAACGGAGGCAGTTTTCCAGAGGGATATAGAGGAATGGATTAGCCGTACAAACGGAGCGTGGTTCACGAATGACGAACTCGATAGAGACCTTGGCTATCTCTCGCCGAATCAGAAAAAGAAGAGGGGTATAGCTATTGAGAGACTAGCATCGAAGGGCATAGTCCAGCGACACCCTAACGATAACAAGCGAACGAGAAAGGTAACAACCGATGTTAGACGGATCGACTTCAAGGCTGCCGGAAAGAGGACACCCCTAGACATTGGCTTGCCGTTTGACATTCAGAAACTCGTACATATCTATCCTGGCAACATCATCGTACTTGCAGGGGCAGCAAATACTGGCAAAACGGCGTTCATGCTCAATGTAATTCGACTCAATATGCACTTTTTCCCAGTATTCTATTGGTCCTCAGAGATGGGAAAGGACGAATTGGCTCTTCGATTGGAACGATTCCCCGGGATAGGGTTGGGAGAATGGAATTTCGAGGCATGGGAGAGGACAAGGGATTTCGCCGATGTGATCGTGCCAGATGCTATCAATATCATTGACTATTACGAGTTCGCTGGCGGTGAGGCTTTCTATCAGATCTCCGAAGGTTTCCGAGCGATCTGGGAAAAGCTAGGCACGGGGATCGCTCTCGTGGCCATACAGAAGGCCCGCAATAGACAAACAGGGAGAGGCGGCGATTTTGGCCTGGAAAAGCCACGCCTCTATCTCTCAATGGACACCGGCAAGCTAAGGATTATCAAGGGGAAGAATTGTGCGATTCCTGGCAGCAATCCCGACGGGCTTACTATTGAATTCAAGCTAACGGATGGCTGTAATTTCATAATCACGAGAGAATGGTATCGGCCCCAAGAATGAGAGGATAGCAGGCACATGATAATTCATTGTCCAAATTGCGGCCAACAGGTAGTGGTCAAAGGATTAGGACGGAAACCCTTGAACATCCCACTCAAAAATGTTTATGAGGCGTTACGGACACATGGTAGCGTGGTGGCAGCAGCCGGTAAACTTGGCTGTAGCCAGGCGTACATTTTCAAAGTCCTGAAAGCTAATGGGTTGAATCTCGAGGACATATCGGGTGGACAGGCCAGAACGTTGGCGTCGCGTCCAAGAGTAGAAGCGTTACAGCGTGATGTGTTTTAGGTTGATTCCTAGTGATTGCCTAAAAGGATTCTAAGAGCTAGAAACCTATGGTTGAGATTATAGAAAAGACCCTAGAAAAGGATTAAGAGGAGGGTAGTACAATGCCAAAGGGTATCCCAGCAGCAGGATTTAGAAGAACAAAGAAGTATAAGACCAAATCTTTACAAGAACTAGAGCAAGACCTGGCTCTTAAAGCCCCTGATATTGTTGCAGAGCTAGAGAAGCTTACCAAGCCCTTCGAGTGCCCCAGTTGTGGCGTAACAATCAGAATAATAGATAAAGATGTCGGCATGTATCTTGTTGATAGGGCGATGGGGAAGCCGAAGCAGAAGCACGAGGTAGATGTTACTGAGAACATACAATTAACGGCCGACCAAGTAGATATGCTGGTCGAGCGTTATCGGATAGCTAGTAGGGCATTATTGTCTGAAGCTACCCCTGGAAATACTGAAACTAATGAGAATTAGGCGGTTAGAACACTGTTTTACTTCCTGGCCAAAAGACCCCACAGGCTAATAAGAGATAACCAATTCGGATTGTAGACTCAGCGTTGCGTGAGACACTTTCTTGACTTTCCCTTCTTGCCTATTTTATTGCTATGGTATTCTATTTCAAGCAAAAGGGGCATATAATGATAATGAGGTAGTGAGGATGAAAAGGCTAATCCTGTTGATTACCCTAATACTGCTAGTGCTCCTTCTTAGCGTTACGAATGTTAGCTGTGACGGACAATCCCAATATGTTGGCATATATTATGGCGTAGCGGGTGAATATACGTCGAGTTCGTGGCTTGGACTTTATAGCGACGGCATGTTCCAGCCCATATTAGGCATGTCTGGGTATTGGCAAGTAAAGGGTAATCAGCTAACACTTAGTCACGCCTTTGGGTATGACACATACATCATAGAAGGCGGTAAGATAATGGACCAGAGGGGCAACGTGCTCTATATCAAAGGATGAAAGCAGCGACTATGATTCGCCGTATTTTGGAGCATAGTAACGCAAAAGAGGCGATGCGAATAAAGAGGCTAGTCTTTCTAATTGCTCCAATGGTGCTGGTAGCGGTAAGTCGATATAGTGTCATCGATAGAGCGGCAAATCGACAAAAAGGTTTGATATTTAAGTAGGTCGTTATGTAGGTTGTATCGACGACGAGTGAGTAGGGGCTTCTTTGACATCTGTCGCAGAGATAGAGGGCTTAGGCAACAAGAGAAACTGAGAGCAATGGAAGAGGTATTCAGAGATGGCAAGAAACCAGCTGAAGCAACGTCCAACCTCTGTCTGAGGTGCGAGAAATATAATGTAGCTTGTCCTTATGGGATGGATACCGATTGTATTGGCTGTTCCGACTTTCTTGCAAAGGGTAGTCGGGTGGTTAAACCTGGAGGACGGCTATGTTGTGTGCGCTGCGGAAGCACCGATGTGGTCGGAACATATGGGGATAGATACAAGTGCAGGGCATGCGGGAACGTATCTAGCTAGCAGCCTGAGTGAGAAGTAGGATTCTGATTCTTGTGCGATTGATATAACAGCGATTACAATGTATACGGGGGGTGAGTAGCCGCCAAGGTGGTTCAGTGAAAAGCTAAGGAAGAAATCTGGTTCTGGGCAGGAGAAACCCTGCAGAATTCTGGAAACAGTATGCAATTGAGTGAGTATGAAAAGCTCAGAAGGGCTCAGAAAAAGACAGTGACAGCATCCATCGTTGTTTCAGCATTCTGGGTAGGACTCGGTGCATGGGCAGGAGCAAGTAAGTGGTGGTGGGCTATTCCTTTCTGCGCCTTTTTTATGTATGTTTCTCTGGCTACTGCCTACCTAACGTATAGGTTTAGAAGGAGGGGCGGCAGCCCATTTGGACCAACAAGGGCAGAGGTCATCAAGTGGATGTTTACTTTCAAAGTGGAAGAACATGGAGATAGAGTCAGTCAAGGGAAAGAGTAGCACAGACAAGAGAAAACGAAGGCAAGCAAGAGGGAGCAATGCTGGTAGGTCTCAGAGAGTGGCATAGCCGACCCAAGAGGTAGTGGAAGTGAAGATGCTAATACTTACGGTTGCCCTAGCGGGGCTAGTAATGGTACTAGCTGGGTCATCTGCATCGGCGGTGTCTGATACTGCACCTACGGACAGCAGCATTCTTGATAACGAGATAACCACCAACCAAACTGAGGCAAGTAATTCCTCTGCAGGTGCTACGATTACGATGTACACTAGGTAGCAGTAGTCTTGCCGGTGAGATCGCAGTGGATAGCTTGTTAAGCGCTGGTTAGAACAGGGGGTGAAATCATGTCAACAAAACTCACATATGTATTGATGATAGTTGTTATGGCAGGCGCCATAGCTTGGGGCTTGGTTAGCTACAATAACCTACTCAAAGCCCGGTCTGAGTTGGACTTGCTCCGTATGGAGATGGGCACCCTGGAGATGAACCTAGAAATAGCTGAGAACGCGCTAGCCCGGACTGAAGAAGACCTGACTTCAGTCCAGCAGCAACTGACTTCGACTCAGCAAGAACTGACCTCGCTGCAGCAGGAACTGTACTCTGCCGAATGGACCATTGATTCTCTCGAGTCTAAGCTAGAATTATACGAAGATACTTGGGGATTAGTTGCCTCCGGTATTAGGCCACCCTTTTACGGCGCTGATATCGTTAACTATGGGAGTGCGACTAATCCCACATGGGCGCGGTTATTAAGTTTTCTGTCAAACGATAAAACCGACCAGAAGGCTTATGTGCCTGATGTTTATATGTGTGGTGGTTTCACGAGGGACGTGCATAACAACGCAGAACGGGCTGGAATTCGCGCCGCCTATGTAGACGTGGAACTGCCGGGTGGTCACCACGCATTAAACGCTTTCAAGACATCGGATCGGGGTTTGGTGTTCATAGACTGTACTGGTCTGGAAGCATCGCAATCCGGCCCATCCAATTGTGACAAAACAGTAGATGTCAGAATAGGAAGAAGCTACATAGCTAAAAGCCTTTTCCCAGAGTCGGGGTGGAGCGTAACATGGGGAAATATGGGAACCATACTTGACGTGGAAATATACTGGTAATCTATCGGAGGCGGGACGGGGACTTCTCTATTCTGCTCTTTCCTGAAGCACACGTTGTGACCTTTTGTTACGCTTGTGATGAAAGCCAAATCCCTCCTCAGAAATTGCTCAATAAAGCCTCAAGCTAGCCTCAAACTTCACTGAGGTAGCCAGTGGTATAATTAGGATTGCTTGATGAACTATGACCAACTGACGGAGTTAGACCATCCTGGATATAAAGCCAAATCCCATGGAGTTTGTTGATTTTGGAGAAGAATCGCTGCGCCCCCATGATGGAGGCTCATAGGTAGCCCCAAAAGTGTAGGCCGGATGGCTATATTCTTCACTTCAGACTTACATTTGCACCATACGAATATCATCCGCTATGCTCATAGAAATCCACCTTTCCGAAGTATTGGTGCAATGGATAGGGGGTTAATAAGACGTTGGAATAGCGTGGTCACAAGACATGACACAGTCTATCATCTGGGTGACTTCTGTTTTGCTGGAAGAAGTAATAGTAGTGATGCCATGAATATTTATAGTCATGCCATGCGTATGGTTCATGGCAGGACAGTCTTCTTGAGAGGAAACCATGATAAGGGGCTGCAGCATGCCGACTACTCTATTTATCGCCGAATAGAGGGAATAAAGGTATTCATGCGACATTGGCCTCCTTGGCAATATCCAAGCAGGTTTCCGCATTCCTTCTATATTCCTTCTGACGTTGACCTCATATTGTGTGGTCATGTGCATGATAATTGGCAACATCATGTGCACCGTGTTGGGGAAAGCCTCGTTCCCGTAGTCAATGTCGGAACTGATGTCTGGGGATATGAGCCAGTCAATTTAAGTACAATAATGGAGGAATTGGCAAGATGACAGCCCTTGAAAATGAACACCAAGAAGATTCAAAGGAGACAGTAGAAGATGGAAATAGGACAAAAGAGTAGAACAAAGTATTGGGGTACTCGCACATATAAAAAGATAGCACGGCTCAAGAAACCAGTTGAATGCTACAATCCTGAACAGGGGACAGTGTTTTTTGACCCTACTATAGTTCAAATAGAATGGGAAAGACCGCCTTCAGGCGATAAGCATGAATTCTGGTTTCCTTACTGGATGATTATTGATAACAAGAGGAAGTATGGACAGTTTGCTCCTATGATTGGTGAAAAGGCTCTGCTGGAGTTGCTGAAGGATGCAATAGCGCAGGACTTTTTCAGTAAGAGTTTCCTTCAAGGATTAGCTAGAGCTATAAATGTGAAGAGGGGTGGTTAGGCTCAGGTCAAAACAGAGCATGCGGCTATGCCCTCACTCCCGAAATTTTCCCCTGCACTGCTTAGTTTAGCACCCTAGTAGCATCTATATGTTGCCCAGAAGCCATTTTGTCTTGCTACTCCGACCCCCCCTGTTCCATACCGTGGGTCAAGCAGAATCTCTCGGTGTCCTGCCGTGCTGGACATCCAAGCCTGTACTGTAGCTTGAGCTGTGGCATAGGTAGAGGAAACAGAACTCGCACCATAGCAACATTCTGCAAACATCCCCCCTGTATCGTGGTATAGAAAACCTTCCTCCTGCATGTCTTGACTATGCGTCCTGGCCCCGCCATGGAGTTGCCCATCCCATCGAACGGGGGATATGCCTCGGTCCTCTCTCTCTACGTTTATTAACCTAAGAATCTCTCTCTCCAGTGCTAGCAGAGCTTGCTCTTCTTGCTCTGCTTCTTTCTGTGCTTGCTCCCTTGCTAGCACCTCGGTAATAAAAGTCTTGGCATCATCTATGGCAATAGCAAAGCTCATTCCCTCTACTGCCTCACCTACGTACTTGAAGTTTGCTACGCCCATCACCTCTCCCTTGAGGTTTATTAATGGCCCACCACTGTTTCCCGGGTTGATAGCAGCGTCCGTTTGAATATAGTCTATGCCGTCAATATTCCGAAACGCTGAGACTATCCCTCTGGAAACAGTTACTTTGCCTTCTAAACCAAGTGAATAGCCCACTGCTACGATGTCTTTTCCAACATCCAGCCTAACTGAGTCACCAAGGTTCACTACTGAGAGCTCAAGCCCGCTAGCTCTAATCTCGATAATCGCCAAGTCCGTAGACTCATCTCTTCCCACCACAATAGCTTCATATTGTGCTCCACTCATAAAGATGATTGTTGCAGCAAGTGTATCTTCAACAATGTGGTTGCATGTGAGCACGTAACCTGATTGGTCAATAATCATTCCTGAGCCTGTAGAATCCGTAGTCTCCACTCTGACCACGGCAGGCTCGACTCGCGCCACAGCACTAGCTACGTCCCCTTCCGTGGTGATGTGAGATGTGATGAATTGCCAACCTTGCCCAACAAAGCTAATTGTCGTGTCTTTATAGGAAGCCAGAGGCTCTATCCCGGCGAATGCACATACCAAGACAATTGCCAGTGTTGGAAGGAACACTGCTTTGAAGCTTGGTTTGACCCATCTGAATCTATGGCTACGCAGTGCCGAAACAACCAATGTCAGTAATCCAATGTCCAATAAGAATATGATGATATTTGAATTTGGACTATTCTCTTGGGTAGATATGAGATAGCCCCTTCGAACTAGTTCTACGAAGCCAGCAATAGCCACAAGTGCTAGAAATAGTTTGCTAATACTCATTAGTCTATTTCTTGTGCTGTGTTTCATATGGACTTTCTGAGGCAGATTGGCGAGAGCATCTCTAACGCCGAGAGCGACTATGATAACCACAGCAGCTAGAACAAGAATGCCCGAAATATCTGGGGCGTTCCAGATATTGAGTAATAGGAGCAAACCAATAGTAATCAAGATGACTCTGACAATGTCTAGTAGCAAAGGAGCAGTGGGTTGAGGTGCTTTTGTTTTGGCTATGTATTGCCTGATTTGAGGCAAGTAAAGCTTAAGCATTTTTGGACCTAAGCTCACAAACATCCACGCCAAGGATAAGATAAACAAGCTCGAAATTAGCTTAGTGATTATGATTTTGCTGTCTGAGGGCAATCTGGAAACGTGAATAGCTATATGAAAACCAAGTAGGAGAGTCCACTGCAGAAAAGGATTGTATGTACCTTCGAGAACTAGCCACCTACCCTTCCATTTTGCCTGTTGAGCCCACCGATGGAAGGTATTATAGGCGACTCGTCTCACCCACACGCCACCAACCCAGAAGGCTACAAAAATCAATATAGGGACAACTATGGCTAACCAATTACTGTTCAGCCATTCAATCCATTGAGGCATTGTACCTCCGCTTCATTGAACCTAATGTTATTTGTGACTCAATTCTAAATGAAATAATACCACCTGCTCGCAATTTTGGAAATGCGTGTGAATTTAGATAGGGGAACAGCAAAATCCTCTCTCCGAAATTGTTCTATATTGTTGACCAATAAAGCCCCAAGCTATCCTGAGACTTCACTGCAATCTCAACCTGTCCCTTTCCTAGAGCATTTTGAACATGCTAGCCTTGTCCTCTCTCATTTTTTAGGACTGAAAAACTGAATAAATCCGTCAAAACGGCTTCTAGCAATGGCTGCGGTACGTTGGGCCTATTGACACGTTCTGTCAGCACACCTATGATATACTTGAACAGGATGGATGCTGCTATTTGCATTAACAACTGGGATGATATGAATTCGAGGTGATGCTATGGCACTGTGTCCTCATTGTCATACCGTAGTAAGTGGGGATTATCAGTTCTGTCCTGAGTGTGGGCGTCCGCTAGCGGTAGCGCAGCCAGTCAAAGCTATGCCGCTTTGTCCTTATTGTCATACGGCAGTAAGTGAAGATAACCAATTCTGTCCTGAGTGCGGGCGGGCACTGGCAACAGGAGAAGTCGTTGTAGGAGGGCGCGTTGAAGGAAGGAGTAAGAAGAAGTGGGCAGGAATGATCGTAGCGTGTATTGTAGCTGTCATCGTGATAACAGTCATAGCTACACGCCCACCGATATCCCTAGCGCCTGAGCCAGCAATTCCCGCTCACTTCACTACTTATGCAGACGAACTGGGGCTCTTTAGTATCTCGTACCCGCCAGAATGGGAGCTAAACCTAGAGTCCATGGAGGAAATTAAGCAATTCTCGCAGGACATAATCAATAGTATCACCTCAGACCTTTCTCTAGCAGAAAGCCAGTTTCTTTTCATGGCTGGGCTGCCCATAACAGGAGGTTATATTCCTAATGTTAACATCGTGGTAGAACCAGTTCAGGGAGTAATGTGGACACACGACCAGGTAGTGGAGGCAGGAATTGAAGCGCTCAAGATGGTCGCGTCAGATTACCACGAGTTCTCGCGAGTCAAAACTACTGTCGATAAGAGAGCAGCAACCATAATAGATTGCGAAGCAACTTTCGCTGGAATAGGCACATTTCGTTATGTATTTATGTTCTGTATTGTGAACAAGACTGCCTGGTGTGTGACTTGTACGGCATTACCTGATGATTACGCTCAGTGGCGAGACGATTTCAATGCGATAGTGAGGAGTCTCCGAATACTGAGGTAGCTTGTCAAGGTGCGAAATGAAATGCGGAGTCTGAGATGAAATACTGTCCTAATTGCGGAAAGGCAGCGGCGGAAGGAATGAAGTTCTGCCCGCATTGTGGACGGGGTCTTACGGGTTCGGAGTTAGGCGGGAGGCAAAGACATGTGCACCAGCCTGAAGTCCGTTCCAAGAAAATGAACTGGTCTGAAAGACATCCTGGCTGGACGTTGGTGCTAGTCATCATATGCAGTCCGTTTGTTCTTTGGGGGATCGTATTTGCATTGATAGCGCTGGCCTTTCTTTTCCCTCCCAGTACTGGTGAAGCGTTCGTCAGAGGTGCTATATCAGCTATGCCCGTCGTGTACATTGCGGTAGTCATAGTTGTGGTGCGTTGGTATAGAGCAAAGAGAAGACAAAGTAAGACCGTGGCCAATTATGGCAAAGCCATCGAACTGAACCCAGGTGACGCAGAGGCTTACTTGAATCGAGGTGATGCCTACGGCGAGATAGCTGAGTATGACAAAGCAATAGCCGATTACAGCAGGGCCATTGAGTTAGACCCCACTGATGCCCGGCCTTACTACAACCGAGGCCTTGATTACCTTAACAAAGGTGATGCACCGAAAGCTGTGAGTGATTTGGAGAAATGCATAGCACTGTCCACTGACCCTGCAATAACAAAGGAGGCACAACGAACCCTATATGAAATAGAGAACTCTCCGAGAAAATAGCTGGTGGAGTTTTAGATGAAATACTGTCCTAAGTGCGGGAAGAAACAGGTAGACAATCCAAGCTTCTGCCCCAATTGCGGTGTGAGGCTCAGGTCGACAGAAAACGAGATAAAACCTGCCGCTGTTGAAGACACCAAGCAGCCACACAATGATGCTAGTGGGCACGAAGAACCAAAGGAGAGACAAGTCTCTGAACAAAAACGACGACATGGTTGCCTTACGGCGTACCTTATAGTCGCGATTATTGTAAACGCGGGAATAGCCTTGTATTACGTATTCGAAGGGCTAGCAGCATTTGCCATCGGAGCCATATTTCTCGTCATACTCATATTCGGCATCATATGTCTTATCGCCTTATTCAAATGGAAGAAATGGGGCTTCTGGGGAGTCGCTGTCTGCAATATTGTTGGGGTGTGTCTAAACCTCTATCTAGGACTCGGACCAGTATCATTTTCTGGTCTTATCGGCTTAGCTGTGCTATATGGGGTTCTGCAGATTGGCACACAAAACAAAGGGTGGCCACAGTTGGATTAGAAACATTGCCTACATGTGTATGATGGGATGAGTAAGAAGAAGCTGGCAGTAATCATTGCGGTCTGTATCATAGCCATTGTCGTAGCGATAATCTTAGTGCTATCTCCCTTACTGCATGCACCCAAACTTACACTTACTGACGCCCCAAAAGTGTTAGACTTGTCCTCGGAGTTACCCGAAGGATTTACCGGTCACTATTCTTCAGAACCGGTGGAGTCTAGTCTTCTTGGCATTGGAAGTGGCACCCAGCATCATACTAGAGGCACAGTTCTAGGTATAGGTACTGGGCCATGGAATGAATTGGAGCTTGTGCTTTGGGTTGTTGATGATGAGGTCGCACAGAATACTAGCGTAGAAGAGGCCTTTGCTGAGTTTGATGCAGCAGGTGAACGTGTTGATGTGGGTAATGAAGCTGATGCCATTAAAGAGGGCGACTGTGGCAGCGGGCTAGAGCTTCTGCTAATTAAGTATCAAAATGCCTATGTATTCATATTCTCTTGGTACTCTCATCCCCAAGATGAATATGTAGACATTATTCCCCTATCAGAGGCGATAGTCGACCGGCTCAGCGAGTATTCGTATTGATATACCGATCTATCGCTCTATGGAACCTCAAACTATCCTCAAACTTCACCAAAACAAGTAGATTCCCATACCAGGTCTAGTTAGATATTCTCGTTGCTCTCCCTGACATAATCACTATTTCGGAATTTGGAGTCAGCGTTACGACAGCGACTTTCGCCGTTATCGGTTATTGTTGTTTTTATTGCTATGGTATTATTGTTATTTGCTCCGTTAGCTTCAAACCATACCTGAGGAATTGGCGTTATTTTGGCGTTAAGAAGTATTGACAGTGTCTTGAAGAAGTGTTATTTTTGTGTGAACTAGGCCAATATGAAGGTTGGAAGGAGACTACACTGGTACCAGAAAACACTAAGTGTCTTGAAGTAGATAATGTCAAGAAAGAAACCCAGCAATCAGAGCAATTAACTCAGACACTAACCACGCTTTATGTCCGCCACGGCTTATTGATGTCTCTCGGTTCTAAGAGCCTAACCAGAGAAATCGCTGAGGCGCTGATAGACGATTTCAAAAGCAGATGGGAACATCGGAAGGCTAGCTATAAGGAGTGTGTTTCCTTGGCAGCCAAGGTGAGTGTTTCTGCATTGGAATTCACAGATGATGATTTTTATTTGGAATGGAAAGAGCCTACTTTTACGTGTAACTGGCCACGGATCAGGATCTCAGACGGCGAAAGTATTTTCGATGTGAGGACTTGTCTTGCAATCTGTATCAGCAAGGCGAGCTCCAAATTCTGGAGCAGAGTGACCCTGCCCGTGGATAAACCTGGCACATCACCTAGACTCAGGTGGGGACAAGTGTCAGGTCTTTGTCCACGGTTTCGAGACATCGCCGATAAATCGAACAGATGGGCTTTCGACGAAATACGAGAAATACTGCCTAATCATTTACCGGATTCGAGACCTGCGACCAGAGGAATTATAAAGGCGACAATTCTTGGCATTGCAGATAGTAAACTGGTAGCGCCATTCGAACAACTTTACGACGAAGAAGTTACTGCGGCGAATGTGTTGCAGGATCCTGCACTGGATCAGAAGCTAACAGCGTATTGCCGAAATGTGTCAGACATCGTTGGCACGCTCAGTAGTTACACCAAACAAACAGCGCTCAATAGTCCTATCTGGTTCAAGATACCTATGTGTGCTGTGTTAAGTGGAGGAGAAACAGCACACCGGATAGTACTATTCCTTATGCGAGATGTTGAGGGGTATAGCGAGATAATTGGCCTTGCCTGCGATGATTCAGAGAAAGGAGATATAGCGCTCAGGGCGGGAGCGAAATTGGGCAAGATAATTGGGCAATGGATTTAGTGCTAGAGATGGCAGCCAAGAAATTCACAGGGAAAGTAGACAGAGGAATACAGCGAGTAAGAAGGCCGCCTAATCCCTTTTGTAGTGCGTGTAAACACATAACTAGCCCTCAATTTATTCCTAACGACACTGAGATCATAAACGCGAAGACGGGGCCAGTAACCAAATTTGCATTCATCTCTTTTGACCCGTTCGACCCTAGTGATTTCGACGATGATTTCATTCCACTTTGCGGGCAGTGCAAAGAGGGAATCGGCACTGCGATGTGCCGTAACGAAGCCCAGAATAGCTCGCTTCAAAAAAGGCGGAATTGTCACAGAGGGCTTGACGCTGACTCATGTTATAGACGATTGCTCAGGCGCACCAGGGCGCGTAGGGCAAAGAGCTTGCGTCACTATAAGAATGCCTTGACCGAGGCCTTTGCTGTGACGGGCGTTAACATAGTCGTGGTGAATGAACTAGGCATTCCTGCCTCTCCAACTGGTCCATCAGCGGAGTTCTTTGGACGGATGAAGTCTTGGGCAAAGACAGAATCATCACTGATTATCGCTGGGTCATATCACGATGCAAGAACTAAATATAATACGGGGTACGTATTTACACCTGAGTCTCCGGATGTTGGGTATGCTTTTCACAAACAAGTGAGTGCCACAGATGCAGGAGAATATATCAGTGTTCCATCGGAAAGAAAATCGATGGTGGTTCAAGCTTTTGGCTACAAAATAGGAGTAATCATTTGTCTTGATCTCCTAGATTATTCTACGGTTGTCTCATTAGTGGAGATGCGTGACACCATCGATTTTATCCTTGTTCCGTCATATGTAGAACCAGAAAACATGCTAAGCTTGCAGAAGGTCGCTAGAAGCGCAAGTCAAGCAATGCCAGGAGGGGTGGGAATTGTTAATTGTCATCACGGCAAAACACGTTCCAGTACGATGCATATGTTCGGGAAACTACTGGTCCCGATTTTAGACAGAGCACTGACAGACGAATCCGGCTGGCTAAGCGTATACGAAATTGACTTTGATTGGTTCCGAGCTGAGAAAAGAAAGGCCCAAGATGATATACTACCTGACCTCGAGTGGCTGTATCTATTCCCGACCATTAGCCGAGCCTGACCGGCAGTCCGTGTCTTAGGTGACGGCCACATAGTCACTATTTCGAATTTTGGACTCAGCGTTGCGTGAGCGACCTTTCCTATTATTCGTTGTTGCTGTTTTTATTGCTATGGTATTATTATCATCTGCTCTGTTAGCTTTAAACTGTACCTGTGAAATTGTCAAGAATTTGTCAAGAGACTGGATTACACGGGTTTTCAGTTGTTGCGGTTTTACGAACAAAATCGGTTTTTGGCGGGAAACCTGTTTTCAGTGGTTCTATGCTAAAATCAGTTGTTGGAGGTTCAATAGCAAATCCCGTATGCGCTACCAATTCTTGGTATGCAGAACTTCCTCAAAGGAAGTTCTATCTTCATCGGGGGTAGTGGCAAGAGGAATACCAGGACACATTCGCTCTGATAATGAGTCTGAATTC
>Ga0315294_10003365_pt1 | contig 17408 bp, 16 predicted proteins | sample YL17G13_40_MG_FD_203626 | JGI IMG/M metagenome (GOLD analysis project Ga0315294, IMG submission 203626) | Sediment microbial communities from Yellowstone Lake, YNP, Wyoming, USA - YL17G13_40 | ecosystem: Environmental > Aquatic > Freshwater > Lake > Sediment | place: USA: Wyoming | collected... | reverse complement strand
GGCTAAGAATCGCCGACGCTGAGGGGCAACATCTGTGCCTGCCTGTATACCGCCAGCGTCGAAGAAATCATATTGCTTACCGTATGATTTTTCTTCAGGTAATCCTGTGCGCTTTTGGCCAATTGCCTGGCCAAGTCCGGCCGGTCGAGCAAATCCTTCAGCGTTTTATAGATACTAAGCTCATCTTTCGGGACAAACACCGCGGCGGTCTGTCCCTCGATAATCAAATCGTCAACGCCCCCCCTGCACCCGGCCACAACCGTCCCCGCGCTCATCGCCTCCAGCAGCATAATGTCAAACGCCTTCCGCGGCCCAGGCTGTATAAAGATGTCCCCGCCCGCAAGAACCGCCCGGTGAGGCTTTAACCGCGGCACGCTCACAACCGCCTGCGACAGCTCAAACTCGGCCAGCAGTTTCCGCAACTGCTTTTCTTCACTTTCCCCGCTCATCACCACCAGCATAAAATCATATTCATCCAGCAGCAGATGTTTTGCCGCCTTGAGCAAATTGACAAATCCCGCCGTATCGTCCCACGGGCAGACCGTCACCATACTGCGAACGCGGGTCGGCTTGCTGAAACAGGCAATTCTCTTTTCAACGAAACTACCGATATTTATCTGCTCAATCCGTTCGGCAAATTTCGGATAAATCTTTGTTAGATTGGCCTTAATACTCGCTGCCGGCGTTATGATTTTCACGCATCGCTTCGGCGAAAAGGTTAGCCGGCCTGTTCTCCTGCGCAGCGAGTTGACCATCTGTATATAAGGCAGGTTCAACCGCCCCGCCGCAAACCTGGCAAGCTGCGCACGCGTCTCGCACAAACAATGCAAAACGGTGGGCTTAAACTCCGCAAGGGTCTCGATAAGTATCTTCCTGTTCTTATGCCCCATAAGGGGAAGATTAATTGCGGGGTGCCGCACAACCTCAACCGAAGGCGAGATAACAGCTTCCACGTCAAGGTCCGGTGGATAAACCAGCATCGCGCTTATTGACTCATCCGCCAAACCGACCGACAAATGGTGCAGGAACACGGCGTATTCGCCTGCGGTGCGCTCCGAAGCAATCAGCACCGGCCTGACCTGCTTATTTACTGCCGCCTCTGCTATTCCATTACCTCCCTTCCCCGCCATATTTTTTACATTTCACGGGCTGCAACGGCCTCTGGTATATTACCCCAAAATTCCCACAAACGCAATCTTATACATATTGCTTTTTAAATTGCATACCATAAACTATATCAGGTCTTTTAACCGCCGATGCCGACGATTATACGAATAAGAATAAGGAGTTTAGCTATGGAAAATATGAACAGGCGCAGATTTATGGGTCAATCGCTGTTTGGTGCAGCGGCTCTGCCTCTTGCTGCTGCACTGTCAGCGGAGGCTGATAAGAGCAGCAAACCTTCAGGGCCGAACGAACCGAAGCCGCAGCCCTCCGCACAAAAGCAGGTCGATTACAGCGAAGCGATAAAAACGAAATATCCCGAACAGTGCATCGTGGCCATCGCAAAAGATAAAAACGGCAAACCGAACCCTATGACAATGGGCTGGACAATGATTACTTCAGGCTCGCCGCCGATGATGGCCATATCTATGGGGACGACTCGTTATACCGCCGAGGCCGTCAGGCACTCAAAATGTTTCACCATCGCCTTTCCATCCGCCGAGCAGGCCAAAGCCGTCATCTTTTTCGGCACAACTTCAGGCCGAGACATCGACAAATTCAAGGAATTCCCTACCGCCATCGAGCCTGCCAAACAAATCGACTCGGTACTTATGACCGATGCCGTGGCCAATTTTGAATGTCAGCTTGAATCCGAATTTGTAACCGGCGACCATTTAATCTTTGTCGGCCGAATAGTTGCCTCGCACGTCAACACTACCCCCAAAAAGCGGCTATATATTACCGGGTCGGGCAAAAAACTCGGTCCTGTGGAGGCGAAAACCTAACGTTCTGTCGCAGGTAAACCGATGAGATGTCATTGCGAGCGCAGCTATCCTGGGCGGCCTGCCTGCTCAATGGTATTCACAAGGTAATCGGTAACATCAATCTTGTCCGCCAGCAGTCTTTCACGAGCAGCCCGGCATTTCTCTTTCGCTGCGGGGTCGGTAAGCCATTCGATGCAATACCGAAGCGCCTGCTGAGTATCCGTTGTCTGCTTCAGCAGGCCGTACCCTTCGTGCATATTGACATATCCGAGCTTTAAGGTGTTAATATAAACAGCGGGGACGCCGAGTATAGCGGATTCCGACGCCATCGTGGCCCCTTCGCCGACATATAACGCCGCAAACGCCATCAAATGATGTATCTGATGCACGGGAATCTTCAGCCGATACGGCTCAAACTCCGGCGGCAACGTCCCCTCTGAAGTAATATAAGGCCTGGCATATTTGGCCAGCTCTTTTATGAAATTCAGCTTCTGTTCATTTGCAAAACCATACTGGCCGATGTCGTGCGAAGCCTTCCATGACACAAAACGCACAACGGCAAATTTCTCCGTCTTCGAAACTCCCCACTTATCAAGCAAAGTCGGGTCCGGTGTGAAATATTTCGGATGCAGGTAAGCCATCTCGTGGCAGCCTTCATACCGGACCTGTTTGCTGCCCAAATCCGTCATATAACAGGCCGGCGTCAGTATCTTCGTTGCGAACGGTTTATACAACGCTATCTGCCCAGTCGAATGTTCAGTGTCTTCGAGAATAATTGTTTTTTTCCCGAACAGGAAACCGGCATGGGCCGCCCTGAAGGAGCCAAGTCCCGTCAGAACGTCCGGCTTATATTTCCAGACTATCCTGAGCATCCTGAAATCAAGCACAAACAGCTTAAACAGCTTCTGAAGCAATGTGTCCCCGTAGCTGCCCATCTTAATATAATCGAAACCATATTCATCCAGCAGCCTGAAGGAGACATCCTTTTGGCTGGCGGTTATTATTACCTCGTGACCCCTGTTTCTTAATTCTCTTATGACATACTTAAACAGATGGACCTGCGAGGGATGATTTATATCAACCAAAATCCTCATTTGCGCAACACCACCAATAACCAGGGGCTGATTGACACCAACTTTCCAAGTACCACATCAAGCCATTTTAAGAAAGGTATTAAAATCGAATCACTATCTCTTCGAAAGGGCAACCATCCGTATCCATAATATTTTATTTCTGTCGCATCGAGCCGGCTTAAGAATTCCTTCAACAGATAACAGGATGCCTGATAAGCATAGGAATCCGAACGATACAACAACCCCTTATACGAATTTTTATTCGTGACTGTGAACAATAATAAACCATTATAATTAAGAAGGCTGTACGCCTTTAAGACTGCTTTTTTGATACATTCGAAGTCCGCAGTCAGCTGAATCATTAGTATCAAATCGTATTTTTGTTTGAAATCGATGGCTAAAAAATCACCTTTAATTATGTTACCGTGCGGATACTTTTGACGAAAAAGCTCTATAGCCTCTTCATCCATCTCCACCAGAGTATAATTTTCCCTGCTCACAGGAAACTTGCCGCCGGCCCCTCCCCCAATATCAAGGCAACTGTTGATTTCAAGCCCTTTTGAAACCTGTTTAAAAACCCTTCTTTCAAACCACTTCAGGGACTGACCAAATCTTTTTTTATCGCACTGTTCCCAGTAGTAAGACATAGCTTTCTATATGAACCTTTTAACTATATTCAAAAGAAAATGATACGCACGGGTAAGCAAACTGGTCCTGTAAATCAAATAATACGGCACTATTTCGCCGCCGAAACCGCGATAGAATTTCTCGATGCTTTCGTGCATAGAGCCTTCGAAATCAAAAATTTCACAGCGACTCGAGGCAAATTCAATTATATGGTCGATAAGCATACTGTTGCCTGCAAATTTTTTGTAAACCGGGTCGTTTCCGTTCAAAATCAGATTAGCAGACCTGCGGTCATAAACAATCGCTGCTACCGAATGAACGTTGCCGGCCTTGTCCCTGACCGCCTTGATATACAGACAGTTTTCCCCGGCTAAATTATTCAACAAGTTCAGCAGTCTTTCTTTGCTGTAAGGCGGCCTGCCCGGCTGATAGGTCTTGATATTCACCGCAGCAAAAGTCTCAAGGTCGACATCATCTATCAGCAACTCGTGCTTCTGTGCCGCTTTTATCGGCGTCCTGACCTTCTCTCCGTAATTCGAGCGAAAATCGGGCGATTCGGAAAAATCAATCTGATAGGTGTATTGTGTCGTCTGCCTGTATCCCTTCCAGTAAAAATTAAGCCAGTTTTTGAAATTAGGATGAAAATAATACGACCATATACCGCCTGAAACGTTTGCGATAATCTCCCTGTCAATTTTATACATTAGACTCTGATATTCCACTTTATTGCCGGAACAAGGAGCATATAACACGCCCAGGTATTTGACAAAAAGAGGATTGGACCATACACCAACCTCATTTTTGGCAAGGGCAATTCCGCCGACTATACGATTATTTTCCTCAACAACACCTATCTTGAAGGGGTAACCAATACTTTTTAAATAGAACGATTTCGAATAGATACTGCCCTGAGGCGAGAGGTCGACAAATTTGTCCCATTCGGGATACTGGTGTTCTTCAAGAATCCGGTAATTCATCGCAGAAATCCTTTGGCAACATTAACGGTAATATCTGAAAAATATTGAATCATCCACGCTATCAGGTTGTCCGTCCATCTTTCCGGGTGCATAACCAGAGCGATTTTTCTATTCGCATTACTCCTTATAAACGAAATCAAACTGTCGGTGGAATCCACATCAGCAGCCAAACCGTTTTTTACAGTGTCCCGAATATTAGCCTTCGTCTGTCTCCACGTCCTGCCTGTATCGGTCAAATAATACATAGCGGAATAATCCACATTGAGAAACGCCTCGGCCAATATTCCAAAATCCCTGTGATTGTACCTGCGCCACAAATCCCTGTTGTCGTAGGGCGAAAAAGGCCTGCCGTGCATCGCAATCGTCTCGACCGGTGCCACGCTTCTCAGCTTTTGCAGGTGTTTTTCAAACAGTTTTATGGCCTTTTCATAATCCCCGCCGGCAAGAGACAAATCCTCATAGTGATAGCCGATTTCATTTCCGAGTTCATAAATACGTTTAATTGTCGTTTCATCAAAAGAGTTTTTTGTTATTCTGAAATAGTATGTGCAAGATATGCCGAATTTATGCTCAAGCTCGGCGACCTTAAGGGCGTTGCGGGGTTTTCTGTCGACATCGTGCCTTAATAAAATTCCGCTCGCCGGCTTCAATTCCTGCCATTTTTTTACGCCGTAAACAGCAGTCTTGTTTTCTTTTATTGTCTTTATGAGCTGCTCATATTTCTCTAAAGTAAAGTCCCTCATTTCAAGTCCTTGTTCGACTCCATATCAAACCACATTGCAAAAAGCGTGAACTGAGCGGCGCTCATAAATGAAAACATCGCCGCAAGGGCGTTTATCGGAGGGATGTGGCCTGTTGTGAACCACATAACAAACAATCTTATAAACAAAACCACTGTCGCCAGGCCGAAGATAAACCCGAACATATAAAAGAAAATCAGCGGATGAAAGTCCCGTATTACATATTTCTCCTTCAGGCGGTACAAAAAGTCCTTCAGCAGCAGCCACGACAGTGTCATCACCACCTTGCGCACCTTTAATCTGGATACTTCTCCGATATTATAAACCGGCTTTATGGGGACATCCCTGACCCTGAAATTGTATATATTCAGCTTTACAAGAAAATCGTTTGGCATACCGTATCTTTTGTAAACGCTGTCCAAATCGAGTGTTTCCAGCGCCCGCAGGTTTATCACCGTATATCCGGTCTGCGAATCCGCTATATGCCAGTAGCCGGACGCAATCTTGGTCAGCAGGGACAGGTAAGAATTCCCAAGATAGCGCACCTTTGGTATGATTCGCCAGGCGTTGCCGGTAAAAAGCCGGTTACCCTTTGCGTAGTCGGTCTGGCCTGTTACCACCGGCTCTAAAAGGTTCGGCAGGTCTTCGGGGTCCATTTGCGCATCGCCGGCCATTACCGCGGTAGCATCTATTTTATTGTCCCTGGCCCATTTGTAGCCGCTTACAATAGCGGCGCCGACGCCCTGGTTGGTGCTGTGCCGGATAAGAATAACCCTGCCGTTCGCTCCTTCAGCGTAACTGCGAACAATTTCCGCCGTTTTATCATCGCTGTTGTCATCCACCACAACTATCCTGTCCACAAACTCCGGCATAGTTTCTATGACCCTTGCGATAAGGTTCTCCTCGTTGTATGCCGGCACAACCACGCAAACCGTTTTGCCCTTATACATTGCACAATCCCCTAAAGCATCGGCTTAATAATTCCTTCGTATTTCGGCGTATTTGCATCATATTTTTTCCTTACGCGGCACCAGTTTATTGTCCTTCAGGACATATTCGCATCCGCAGCTTTTACATCCGGCATTACCGCTGCGGTCAAAATCTTTCAAACTCTCCCCGCATTTACAAACCCATCCTATCTGCTTCGCAGGCACACCCACAACCAGCGCATAATCCTCAACGTTCTTTTTAACCACAGCGCCTGCGCCTATAAATGCGTATTTGCCTATGGCAGCGCCGCAAACTATCGTGGCGTTGGCGCCTATCGTTGCGCCTTTTCCGACCAGAGTGGTCCTGAATTTGTCCTTTCTTTCGATAAACGCACGAGGATTATACACATTAGTAAACACGCAGCTCGGCCCGCAGAAGACATCGTCATCCAAAATCGCCGGGCTGTATATCGAAACGTTATTTTGTATTTTGCACCCATCGCCGATTTTCACTCCCTCTGCCACAAAGACGTTCTGACCCAATATGCACTTTTTGCCGATTCGGGCGTCTTTCATTATATGTGAAAAATGCCAGATTTTAGTCCCCTCGCCTATTTGCGCACCTTCATCGACTATACTGGTCTGGTGCTGAAAATACTTCTTATCGGGCATTTGATTTCTCCCTGCCGCCTAAAAAATTCCTGTCACCTTCATTTACAAAACCTTTTTCAACATCGGGTGATAGTCACCCTCCAGACCGACCGGCCTGGCATTACGAATATCGGAGGCAATTATCACAGAATTCAGCACATCCATCGGACGAAAACCATTTCCTGCGAGTATCTGTCGATAGCTTTCGGTATGAAGGTCTCCGAAACCATCGGAGAATTCGACTTCTTCGCCGTCAACCGTAATTGAGCGGTAAGTCATCCGCTTTTTATGCTCAGGGTCAAATGGCAGGTCTTTGCTGTCAAGCGACAAAAACCACCTCACTCTCGCCCGCTCAAGCTCAAGAAAACCCGCAGCCTTCTTATGCTCGTATATATGAACAATATTTTTTTTCACCCCGCCGAAAATCCACGACAGCATATCGAAAAAATGAATCCCGATATTGGTGGCTATCCCGCCGGACTTGCCGGTATCTCCCTTCCACGACACCGTATACCAGTGTCCCCTTGCGGTGATATATGTCAAATCCACGTTGAAAATTTTGTCGGCGGGCGACTTTTCGATACGCTCCTTCAAAAGTACAACGGCAGGATGCAGCCGAAGCTGCAAAATAGTATTAATGCTCTTTCCCGTTTCCTTTTCAGCCTCTTCGAGGGCAACAACGTTCCAGGGATTAAGCACCAGCGGCTTTTCGCATATTGCATCCGCCCCGATTCGCAGCGCAAATCTGACGTGAGCATCGTGAAGATAATTCGGAGAGCAGATGGAGACATAATCGACCCCGCTGCCCGGATGGCGTCTCAGCATCTCAAGATGCCTGTCGAACCTCTCGAATTCCGTAAAAAAATCGGCGTCGGGAAAATATGTGTCGAGAATGCCGACAGAATCGCTCCTGTCCAGCGCCGCCACAAGCACATTGCCCGTATCTTTAATCGCCTTTAAGTGCCGCGGCGCTATATATCCGCCCACGCCTATCAAAGCAAATTTCTTCATCCGCACAGCCTTTCTTAAAATCTACAACTCATCATTGGCATATTCTTTCTGCAGCGGCTCTTTCGGAACGCTGTTCACATCGAGAAGTATCGCCTGCAAAACCATCTGAAACCCGACAAACAGCGGCACCACCGCCAGCATCACGGTGCCTGTAGGGGTCGCTATTCCCTGCGATGCGTGGGTATACCACTTGATTCCGCCAAACACTAAACCGAACAGCATCAACAGCCAGCCGACCGGAAACAGAAGCGAAAAAGTCGAAAAATCCACGATATAATATCGCCAGATTATACGTTTCATATAAGCGCGGAGCAGTTTGCCGGGAAACTGTATCAGCGCCTTTAAGGGGTTTAGCTGGCTTATCTCGTCTCCGTAATGGGTCGGCACCGGCACATCCTTTACAGTCGCCTGTATGCGATAAAGATGACAAAGCATATCAGTTTCAAAAAAATAATCCTGACTTAGCTTGTCGATGCCTATCATTGACAGTGCAGTTTTGTGTATGGCGGTAAAACCGTTGGTTGGGTCGAAAATATTCCAGTAGCCGGATGCTATCTTGACAAGATAGGAAAGCCCCATATTGCCGATAAGGCGAATTTTCGGTATCACCCTGAGCGTCTGGCGGTCGTGAAAGCGAAAACCCTTCGTGTAATCCGCACTGCCCTCTGCTATCGGCCTGACTAATTTGCCAATCATCTTCGGGTCCATCTGGCCGTCGGCATCAATCTTTACAACTATATCGGCCTGCTTTGCCAACGCCTGGCGGTATCCTGCAACGGTCGCACCGCCGACTCCGAGATTTTTCTCGTTCCGCAGCACCTCAACCCGCAAATCGCCGGTCGCCTTCGCCGCTTCACCGGTATTATCAGAACTGCAGTCGTCCACAACGATAATCCTGTCTACCATTGCGGGAATTCGGCGAATAACATCTCCTATATGTGCCGATTCATTATATGCGGGCATTACTGCAAAAATTTTGAGATTACTTACCATATCTTTGTCCTGAAATCCTGACACAAAAATAATAATATACCGCTGCAAACTCAAGAAAAAAACAGCTCATCGCTTTTTCAGAAAAATCACCTGCGTCGACATATCAGACCTGGCAATATAATTTTGCTTCAGTCGCAAGGCCTCCTGTTTTTCGCCGATACCCTTCCAGTCATCAAATGTAAGAAAGGCGTAATCGTAATCACCTTTGAGAATATCCTCTGTCTCACCGTTGATAAAATTCTCATAGTACAGCTTCTGATTGAAAAATACGTTAAACATCCAGCAATGCGACCACCTGTCCCGGCCCAGCATTCGGGTGTTGGCGTAGATATTTTTAGATACCAGTATCTTTACATCTTTATTTATTTTCAGTTCGCCCGCAAAGACGCGATAAGGCTCGTAACGCCGTTCGCTGTGTTGTGCCACGGCTCTGGCTTCCAGTGACCCAATGCCGACATCCAACGGAAAATAAACAACGAAAAACAAACAGAGCGAAAAAACAAACACCGCCGTCAGGCCGCGATTTCTAAAGGCAGCCGAGTATATAAGAAGCACCGTAGTAGCCAGGGGCAATACCGCCGTTTCATAAAGCCGCTCCGGTGATTCCCAGCCCGCTCCTTTGGTCATCTCCAGCATCCTCGGCATTACGAACAGAACTATAATAAAAGCAACCAATACCACCGCCGGCTTAATCAATTTTCTCAGAAATAATTCTGTCGCCGGCAGGTCAGACTGTTCACCGACCGGTTCCATCACCTTAAACCGGAAAAACTGGGCCGCCCAAACACATATACCGGCAATGGCCGGTGTAAGATAGCGATGGGTCGAGGGAACAGCGTATGTCCTTATCGGAATCGCAACTGCAATTAGAAAGAATATAAACGTCAGCGGAAGCAGCCATACTAATCTCTCGTGCTTCGACAGCCTGTCCCTGTCTATAGGCTTCCACCCGACCAGCAGATACAGCATAAAAATCGCCAGCATAGGATTGATGCCGAACAGCAGAATCGTATACCACGATGTGCCGTTGTCGTGCTTCCATGTCCCCACATTGAACTTAAACAAACCCGCGATACTGGATGGTCGCACCGAAAACCAGAAATCCTTCAGAAAAACCGTGTCCAGCGACATCAGCGCCAGGCAGCCGACCGCCATACCGGCACATACCCACCCGATGTCCCTGACAAACCGCCTGATGCTCCAGTCGCCGTTTTGCTCATCCCCCAGTCCCAGAAGCAAAATACCAAGGCACAGACCCGTTTCTTTGGATTTCACTATCCAGAAAAATATCAGTCCCATCGCCATAATAACCAGGTAACGATATTTCCCGAACCTGTTGGCCAAAAAAGCCAGGTATACAAATGTCCCCAGCATTGTCAGAAACATCACGGTAAGGTCGGCGTCTGTAGAACCTACCCATTGGTAAAAAAGCGGCTGCGAACAGAAAAGCAGCGCCGCCAAAAGACCGATTGCTGTGCCGCCCCTGCCAGCAAGCATTTTGGCACACCAGTAAATCAAAACAGCAGTGGAAAAATATAAAAAGCACCAATAAGCTTTCGCTCCGCTGAGCGAATCGTTCATAAGCCAGAAGAAAATTTTCTGCAGATATATATGCCCGTAGCGGTTCAGCACCCACGCCTCTTTGGTCGTATACTGCGAAACATCCATATAAAACAGGTCGTCCCATCCTATGGATGTCCCTATATGCCGATACGCCCACAGAACCGCCGGAAGCGCAATCAGCGGGGCCAATATATAATCAAACCGGCTTAGTCCGTATCCCTCCCGATACGATTGCGACTCAGTCAAAATGCCGTCTTTTTCCTTCTTCATTCGTCTGCAAAACGCCTGTTATAAATCCGCCTAAACGGAAACCCTGCTGCCTTTCATATCCAGCTCACAAACAAACCTGCTGCACAAATCTCTCACCCGCTCTTTCATCTGCTCCCTGAAAGATGCGTCCATATTATATTTTGTGTCACCCGCTATTTCCACTTTTTTAAGCGCCGCATCCATCATCGCAGCGATATTATCCATCTCCTCCGGGCCCATCCCGTTTCTCGTAACGATAGGCGTCCCTAATCTGGCGCCGCTTGTAACCGCACCGCTTTTTTTGTCATAAGGCAGCCTGTTCATATTGATAACTATCCCGCACTCCTCAAGACACCTCTGCGCTATGACGCCGGTCAGTCCCTCCCGCAGGTTGCTTATATTTATCAAAACCATATGATTGTCTGTCCCGCCCGTCAGCACATCGTATCCCATATTCAGCAATGTCACCGCAAGCCTCTTCGCATTCTCTATGATTTTGAACTGCCTGGCCCTGTACTCTTCCGAAAGAGTCTCCCTGAAAAAAACCGCCTTGGCGGCAATATGATTCAGATAAGGCGTCCCCTGCACGCCCGGAAACGTCGCCTTCTGAATATGCTCCCACAGCGGCATCTCTTTCTCTCTTATCTTCACCTTCCGTTCCCAGTCCCTGCCCATCATTATCAGCCCGCCTCTCGGCCCGCCGGGCTTATACGTGCTGGTCGTCGTAAAATGAGCATAGTCCATCGACGACGGATGCGCACCGGCAATTATCAATCCCGCTATATGCGATATATCCGCCAGCAGATACGCCCCCGCCTCATCAGCGATTTCCCTGAACCTCTTGAAATCCATAACCCTCGAATAGGCCGATGCACCGCATATAATCAGTTTCGGCCTGAACCTCAGCGCCTGCTGCCTTATGGTCTCGTAATTTAGAAGAAAATTCTCCTTCTCGACGCAGTAATGCTCGACCTCGAAGTACTTTCCTGCAAATGAAACCCCTGCGCCGTGCGAAACGTGTCCCCCCTGGTCCAGCCCCAGGCTCAATATCCTGTCTCCCTTTTCAAGCAGCGCCGTAATCACAATCTGGTTTGCCTGCGTTCCGGAGTGCGCCTGAACATTAGCATACTGGGCGCCAAACGCCTCTTTGGCCCTGCTGATGGCAAGTCTCTCAATATCATCGACAACCTCGCAGCCGCCGTGAAACCTCATCCCCACAAAACCCTCGGTCGTTTTGTTTTGCACAATCGACCCCATCGCCGCCAGGACCGCCCGCGAGCATTGATTTTCCGCTGCGATAAGCTGTATCGTATTTTGCAGCCTCTCGTATTCTTTCTTTATCAGCTCATAGACCTTCTCGTCGCCTTCCCTTAAGGCGCCGAATATGTCACCGTGATATTCCTCGAAACCTGGCTTATAAAACATTTCAAAACCCTTGCTTAGCGAAATATATTATTGATAATATCGTTAAAGGTTACATAAAGAATAAGCGAGCCTATCAGCGCCCAGCCGGCGTATGCGATAATCCCCTGCACCCTTTCGCTCAGCGCAGACCCTTTTATCTTTTCCGCCAGCAGAATCACAATCAGGCCGCCGTCTAATGGCGGTATCGGCAAAAAATTAAACACCGCTATGCAGGCGCTTATCAGGCCGAGAAAATAAATGTAATAAACCAGCGGCTGATGCGCAACTATACGATAACTAAAGGCCACAATACCCACAGGCCCCATCAAATCTTTCGGGCTGACAAGTCCCCCTATCAGGCGCTTCAGCGTTACGTATGTTTGAGCGATAAACGTGACGGTCTTATTATACCCCATTCCGATTGCCTCTATCGGCCCTCCGGCCTTGTATAGCCGCTCCATAGGCTTAAACGGAATCGCCTCCGCAAAATACGATTTGACCGTAATAAAATTCTTTCCGGCGCTGACGTCAACGGCAACGTCTCCCGCCACCTGCTCGTTAAGACGATAATCAATCGTTATACGACGACCGGCGTTTTTCCTGATTTCCCTGATAACATCATAGAAATTCGACACCGCCGTTCCATCGACTGATGTTATCGTTGCCCCCCGCGGGATATTAATCGCCGCCGGCCCGCCCTCAACTGAAATAGTCTTGGCTACCACCGGATGTCCGGCATCGAGCGAAACTCCTATCCCGATTACCACCCTGTCGGAACCCGGCAGCGGTTTTGGCACAACGGTAACTGTAACCTCTTTTTCCACGCCGCCGGCATCGCCTCGCAGCACCTTAACACTCAATTCCTTGCCCGAATATTTCTCAACTACTTCGCGAAGCTCTTTATAAGTGGGATTGCCAATCTCGCCAACCGCCGTAATAATATCGCCTTTTTTCAGAGCGCCTTTTTCCGGGGCAATTCCGCTATTTACTGAATTAACCTTCAGCCTCGGCACCATCGAATAAATATTCCCAAGGTCCGACTCAGACTTTACTTCTCCGCCTGCCGGCATCAAATCAAGACCTATCTCAGACTCAACCAATTCTCCCTTGCCGGCGCCTTTCGTCCGCTCAGCTAAAATTTTTATCGACGGCGCAATGGTATTCTCAACTATCTTTTCCAGCTCCCAGCCGTTCTGCACATCAACGCCCGCCACGTTCCTGATGCGGTCTCCAGGCAGCAAACCCGTGCTTTTCAGCAGCGTATTGGCATCTGAAACATCCGAAATTATCAGGCTCATCGCCTCCTCAACGCCGAAAAGTCTCATCCTGCTTCCGATAAGCTTACTGGCTGAAATAACAAAATCTTCTTCAGTTCCATCCTGATGCCTGACTTTCAGCCTGATTTTTTCATTTTCACCCGACAGCGCCGCCGCCACTTTTATATCGCTAAAATCCAGGTTTCCCTTTTTGCCTGCTATCTCGATTACCTCATCGCCCGCCGCCAGTCCCGCCTGTGCCGCCGGCGACCCAGGCAACACCCCGCCTATCACCGGAGGCGGCAGATTGATGCCGATAAGAAAAACAGCCATAAAAACAAAAATTGCACTTATAGCATTAAAAACGACTCCCGCCGTCACAACAATCATCCGCAGTATGACAGGTTTATTCGCAAACGAACTCGGGTCGTTGCTCGATTTGACCGGCCCAACATCCTCCTGCCCGAGCATCTTCACAAATCCGCCCAGAGGAATCAGCCCCACCTGATATTCCGTTTCGCCGGGCTTTGCCTTTTTGCCAATCGTAAAACTAAAACCACCGCTTTCAGGCTCGCCTTCCTTCGCAAACAACTGCGGCAGAATACGAATCCTGTATCCTTTTTCGGTCCTCGAAAACCCCGCCAATACCGGCGGAAAACCAATCGAAAACGCCTCGACCTTTATCCCGCATATCTTGGCAAAGATAAAATGCCCGAATTCGTGAATCAGTATCACCGAGCCAAACCCAAGCGCCACCAGCAGCGAATTGCCTAAAAACCCTATATTAAAGGCAATCAGGTAAACAAAAACTCCAAAAACAACGACTGCCGAAGACGCAAAAATACCCTTGTTCAATAGACCTTTTGGTTCAGACATTCAATAACCTCTTTCCTTGCCCAGCCGTCTGCTTCAAGCAGCTCTTCGAGGGACATACTCTTCTTAAAGTTATGTTTACTCAAACAATGCTCTATAAGTTCTACTATATTGACAAATTTGATTCTGCCTGCAAGAAATAACTGCACCGCAGCCTCGTTTGCCGCATTAAAAACCACCGCCGCCGTCCCGCCTGTTCGCGCAACCTCAAAACCCAGCGCCAACGCCCTGAACTTCTTGAAATCAGGCTTCTGAAACGTAAGCCTGCCGATTTTCTCAAGCTGAAGCCTCTTTGCAATCCCCGCGACCCTCGCAGGATACGTCAGCGCATACTGTATCGGCAGACACATATCCGGCGTCCCCATCTGCGCTATCACCGAGCCGTCCACAAATTCAACAAGAGAATGAACTATCGATTCAGGATGAATCAGAACCTCTATTTTCTCCACCGGCATATCGAAAAGCCAGTGCGCCTCGATGACCTCAAGAGCCTTGTTCATCATCGTTGCCGAATCAACGGTGATTTTTGTCCCCATATCCCACACCGGGTGCGCCAGCGTCTCTTCCAGCGTCACGTTGCGGATGTCCTCGATGGAAACCTCCCTGAACGGCCCGCCAGAAGCGGTCAGAATAATCCTGCTTACCTCTTCCCGTTTTCCCGCCTGCATCGCCTGGAATATCGCCGAGTGTTCGCTGTCCACAGGCAGAATAACCGCCCCGCTTTTCCTCGCCGCCCCCATCAGCAGCTCGCCCGCAACAACCAGTGATTCCTTGTTCGCTATGGCCAGCCGTTTGCCCTTCTGCGCCGCCGCCAAAACCGCCGGCAGCGCCGCCGCCCCAACCACCGCCGCCAGAACAATATCAACATCCTCAAGTCCCGCAATCTCCGCAAGACTCCCCGGCCCCGCCAGAATCTCAGCATCCAAATCACCGACAGCAGACCGAAGTTGCTGTAAACCTTCCTCATTCGTAACCGCCACAATCCTCGGCCTGTATCGCCTCGCCTGCGAAGCCAACAGTTCGACATTATTGTGTGCGCTCAACGCAACAATCTCGTATCGCACATCCTCCTCTTCGCACGACGCACCACGCACAACGCACGACGAATTGAGCGATTCGATTACCCGAAGCGCATTCTTCCCGATAGACCCCGTCGAACCCAGAATTGCTACTCGTTTTACCATATTTAAATCAAAAATCGCCTTCGAAAATCATTATACCATTCATCGGCTGCCTATCGTCACATCGGAGAGAAAATTTTCCCTATACGCCTGTTCTTCGCCCTGAAACGAAGCGGCGTCGTTCCCACAAGCTCCTTAAACGTCCGCGTGAAATAACTCTGATTATTATACCCGGTCTGAAAGCAAATCTCCGTGCAATTCTGCTCCGTCGCAAGCAGCAACTGCTTTGCCCGCTCTATCCGCACGCTCGTCAGGTAATCTATAACCGTAACACCCATCTGCTCCTTGAATATATGCGCCAGCCGCGAAATGCTCATGTGCGACACCTCCGCCACCTCCGCAAGCGTAATATGCTTGTCATAATTGGCATCTATATAATTTATCGCCGGCGTAATCTGCGTTATCTTTCTTGAATCCTGCGATGAATAAACCAGCTCGATGAACTCATCCAGCGCAGTGCTTATCCACGCACACAAATCCTCCTGGTTGCCGATTTTCATCACCTTATTCACGTATGCGAGGTTCTTTTCGAGCATAACATTTATATCGACCCCGCCCTCCACCGCCGCCCTGCTCAGGATGCTCAACAACTCCAGCAGTCTCGCCTTCAGAACCCCCAGCTCGCCCGGACTATGAAACAGTATCGTCCCCAGTATTGAGTTCAGTATCTCTTTCGCACCCGTCCTGTCGCCGATTTTCACCTTTCCCAAAAGCTCCCGCTCGCTTTCTAACGGGTATCGCCAGTCCGTTCCCAGCTTTTTCCTTTCCTGTATAAACTCGCCTATCTGCGACTGTTGCTGCGACCTTTCCTGCCGCCATCTTATCACCTGCGGGTCGAACCCCCCCACCTCGTATAGCAAATCGAACAAAAACTCCGCCGCCGTATTGATTTTCTTGCCCGTAATAATCGGCAGCTCATATATCGCCGCCTTCAGTTTCTCCCCGTCTATGTGAATATCCGCCAGCCTTTTTTCTATATCCTCAACCAGCACTTCGCTCACCGGCTCCCAGATGCACTTGCCGAAGAAAATTCCGCCCAGCGCCTTGTCCTTATCCATCACCGGAACGCAGACCAGCACTATCCCCGCATGGCAGATTGTGATATAGGATTGGCCTGTCTCTATCGCTATTTGCAAGCTTCGGCTGCGTTCTTTACGACATCTTTGCAGTCCCGCAGGCGAATTTTCAACAATTTGACAGAACATTGGCTGACAGTCGGCGCTGCACATCCCTCTGACCGTTTTGCCTGCCGTATCCGTCGTTTCCAGCCCGAATCGGAAGTGTTTGCGAAAAATCCTCTCTATTTCCGAGAACTTCTCTTTTCCAAATTCCGTCTTTTTATCCATCCGCTTGTCCGCTATACGCTAAACGCTATCCGCTCTACGCTAACTTTTAAACAGCAAGATAGTGCTATTATACCTACGTAGCAAGATAAGAACAAAATAAAAAAAACCACCCCCCGTAGCGGGTCATTGCGAGGAGGCCGAAGGCCGACGTGGCAATCTGACTCCGATGATGTGTATCGGAGTCACCCTGCGCGCCTCGCCGTCCTGTCCGGCGTAGTCCCGATGTTTACCCACCTTCTGTGTGGCGGGTCGCATATCGGGACAAAGTCGGTAGCCCAAAGGGCGAAGGCGGGAGCGAGCGGCAGCGAGTCGAACGGGTCTCTTTTTTTGGTCATTCCCGCGAAAGCGGGAATCCACGTTTAGTTTTTCCTCTGTTTCACCATAAACCCAACGTGGTTTACGGCCAAAATCCCCTTGCTTCCTCATAATTTTATGTTAAAATCCTCTAATAAATATCTTTCTTTGAAATAATATATATAAACACCGGGGTAATACAACTGAGGCACAACAAGGGATTAAATGATTATTGAGGATTGCTTATTAACGCTGGCGGGAATTGTGGGTTTGGAGTGTGGGATGGCAAGCACAACGCAGAACTTTGGTGTTT
>Ga0315294_10003363_pt1 | contig 17409 bp, 22 predicted proteins | sample YL17G13_40_MG_FD_203626 | JGI IMG/M metagenome (GOLD analysis project Ga0315294, IMG submission 203626) | Sediment microbial communities from Yellowstone Lake, YNP, Wyoming, USA - YL17G13_40 | ecosystem: Environmental > Aquatic > Freshwater > Lake > Sediment | place: USA: Wyoming | collected... | reverse complement strand
CAGCTGGGGTCAGGGCAACGTACATGTTGCCGACCAGGTCGCCGTTGCGGGCAATGGTCACGGACACGCGGCCGCTGTTGGCGGCGGTGCCGTTCACCGTCTGCTGAATGTTCTCCATCGCGAAGTTGGTGTGGCGCTTGTACACCGCCTGGAAGAAGGTAACCTTGGGCTGCCCAGTCAGGTACACATCCTGAGCGCCATAAGCAACGAGCTGCATAAGTCCACCGGCCATTTTACTATACCCCAAGAAAAAAATCCAGACCCCACAGACCGCGTCTCCCCTGGAGCTCGATTTTCTTTATCAAATGTAAATGTCCCGTGTGAACCGCCAGCCAGTCCAGCACCCCGAGCCTGAAGAGGTTGATGTGGATGAAGATGAGGAGTTTGACGAGGATGACGAAGGTGGCTTCGACATGCTGGAGGCCATGGGCAGCCTGCTTGCGACCGACGACGGTGAGACCCTGGCAACTATTATGGCAGGTGTCAAGTCAGCCACCGAGCGGATCGCCCTCCAGCTCGAGATGCAGAACAAAATCCTGGTGAAAATCCTAACCTCAATGCAACCTGTAACGCCAAAGGTCACAGTTGCTCCGGCTTAAAAATTTCTAACCATAGTTTACTAATGACAACCACAATCGAAAAGAACATCACACCTGAGCATGCCGAACAGATACAGATCGCCAACAACAATCAAGCCATTTGTCAATGGACTTCTGAGCAATTGCTGAATTACATCGACGAATGTGAACGCGAAATTCGCCTGGATGTTCTTGGGAATACCGAGGTCCCGGCAGCCGCCTGGATGTACGTCATGTTCCCGAGTAACCAAGCACGGGACACCCAAGGCTATCCCGTAAATTATGACCCTGATCAAATTCAGAGCAAAAAAGATCGTTTCATTACCGCCTGCCGTGAGATGCTCGCGCGGTCATCGACGAATGATGAACGGCGGACCCCTTCTCAAGATATTAACGGACGTGAAACGACCGTTCAGAGGCGCATCAAACGTCTCATTAAATTTCGGCAAAATATGTACAATCAATACAAACTCTGGGAAGAGAGTTACTGCCTGATCAATAATCCTTCAAAGGCCAGCTCGGTTGACACCTGGCTGGAGGATGACGAAAAGAACACGCCTTACCAAAAGTTGCTTCTATTTATGTTCAACGCGTCGTACAAAAACGGATATCGCCGGTACCGCGATCACTGCTGTACTGAGATTATCAGCAACGGTCACAACACTCGCGCATGGAAGCAAGTCAAAGAGATCAAGGATTTTGTATATGATGCCACCCAAAAGGAGGACCAGCCAGAGATGTGGAAGAACCTGACGTCAAAGGGCGGCTGTGTAGCTGACGTGATCCGCCACATGACGAATTGTCGTGATCACCAGTTTCCTGAAATTCACAAGAACCGTCACGTGTGGTCGTTCCAGAATGGCCTTCTCGTTGGCAAGAACTGGTCAGAAAATACTCAGTCGTATGAAATTAAGTTTTATGATTACAAAAGCCCAGAGTTTGCAAACCTGGACAACACTATCGTGAGCTCAAAGTATTTCGATCAGACATTCGATCCATTCGAGAACGTTCGGGACTGGTACGACATCCCAACTCCGTACATGCAGAAGGTCCTGGACTATCAGAACTTTTCAGCCGACGTGTGTCGCTGGATGTACGTATTCTGCGGCCGTCTGTGCTTTGACGTGAATGATATGGACGGCTGGCAGGTGATCCCCTTCCTCAAGGGTATTGCTCGCAGTGGCAAGTCAACCATCATCACAAAGGTTTGCAAGAAGTTCTACGATACCGAGGACGTCAAGACGCTTTCGAACAACATCGAGAAGAAGTTCGGTCTGGATTCCATCCACGAGGGTTTCATGTTCATCAGTCCAGAGGTGAAGGGTGATCTGCAGCTCGAGCAGGCGGAGTTTCAGTCCCTGGTGTCTGGTGAGGACCTGAGCATCGCGCGCAAGTTCAAGAGCGCCAAGAGCCTTCAGTGGAAGACGCCAGGCATCCTTGCAGGTAACGAGGTTCCCAACTGGAAGGACAACTCTGGCTCAGTGCTTCGCCGTCTTGCCACGTGGAATTTCGCAAAGCAGGTGGCGGACGCCGATCCACATCTGGATGTGAAATTGGACAAGGAAATTCCAGCCATTCTTTGCAAGTGCGTCCGGGCCTACCTCGAGTACGCGCGCCTCTACTCTGACAAGGACATCTGGAACGTACTTCCGGCCTACTTCAAGCAGGTGCAGAGCCAGGTCGCGATGGTCACGAACTCTCTGCAGCACTTCCTGGCCTGCGAGAAGCTCCAGTTCGGTCCAGACTTTTGCTGCCCCCAGAAGCTGTTCATTGCCGCGTTCAACACACACTGTACCGAGAACAATCTCGGTCGGTTCAAGTTCAACCAGGACTTTTACGCAGGACCGTTCAGCTCGAAGGAGCTTTCAGTCAGGACGGATACCCGGACGTACAATGGCCAGGCATATGCTGCACAGCCTTTCATTTTCGGTGTCGACCTGGTTACCGAAATTCATCAATTTGTCGACGCATACTAAATTTCTTATATGCTAATAATATGAGCGCTGAATTGCGCAACAAGGCGGCGCGCGCCATTCAGGCCGCGTTGCGAAAAACCAAGGGCGGAGTTTACACTAATTCCGCCAATGGTTTCAAACTTTCGAAACCTCGCGTCTACCTGAGCAGTGTCAAAATGTCAGTAGGATTTTTTGATTTCGAACGTCTCGAGAAACTTGCTGACGGTCCTTACTTTTTTGTAACCCAGCTCGACGGACTAACCGCCATCAGAAGCAAGCCCGTGTACCGATGGGCGTACAAAACGGGCCCTACAGGTGACTTTTCAAGTGCGAAAATGGTGAGACTGTCCATTGTTTTCAGAGATCCTGAAGCAACCGCGAATGTCCTCATATTTAGAAACGGCCAGGTGGTTATCAGCACGACAGGGCAATGGGAACGCGTCGCGCGCATCCTAGCACAGGAGTACCTTCCAGGAAAAATCACTAAAATGATGGAAACAGCAGTCGTAAACGCCAATTCAAGCATATTCTACTGCAACCGCCACATTAACACCATGGAATTGTATTATCAAATCGAGGCTTTAATTCCTGCATCTGTGGCGATAGTGACATCTCTTGATCCCGTGCAGTATTTAGGATCTAGTAAACTTCCAGAAAACTTCGTCATAAATCCACAGAGACCATTTGAGGATCCCCGGGCACTAAAGGGGTTTAAGCGTGGCATTTCAGTAAAGGTGAAAAACCCTGATACTGCTCTTAATATCTTTTCAAACGGCACGATAACCGCGTCGTGCCTTGATCCAGCCTCCGGCCCTAAAGCATTCAAGACCATAATGTCATATATGGATAAAGAGGTCATATTAGGCGCAAACCGGCTTGTGGGTGGTAATAAAAAGGAGGTCAAGCGTGTGGCTGTTACCAACGCACGTTACGAGCGGGCATCTGGGTGGGCAGCCACCAAGAATGGATTTTACGTACGCCCGGGTCCAAATGGCCATCCACGTTTTTATCCACTCGTCACCAACAAGTCTCTTGTGAGGGCCAAGGCTATCCGAGCCTTTTTGAATGCAAAAGTGAATATACCTGCAGCCACCCTCAGAAATCTGAATATAAAACCAGAACACATATCAGCCGTAGCAAATTCAGAAAACACACACAATCACCCCAAGAATTTCTCCAATCAAAGCCGCAGCGGATATTACGTCCGCCCCGACAAACAGGGCAGACCAAGATGGTACAAAATTCCAAAGGGAATTGCTGACGGGAAGAAGACCGCCTTGGTGTCATACGCAAAGGCGAGCATCCCCGTACCTGCACATATCAAAACTCTATTCAAAATTAAGAATGGAAATGTGGCACAGGCGATGACTGAACACGTCATTAACCTGGGCAAGAACAAGTCGTTGCGTGTAAATGGCAAGCAGATTGAGCGTTTTAATAAAAACGCCCTTTTGACCATCGCAGCAAATCTCAATCTGCCAGCGGTTGGAAACAAGATGACCATCGAGGAAATACGCGCCGAAATTCAGCGTAAATTTGCTCCAAGGGCACAACCAGTTAATGCCGTCGTTAATAATGTCGGACACACGCTACTGGCCAACGGGACCGTCAGACGCAACTACACGAACAAGCCATCAAGGACCCGGCAATTCTCGACCCTCAAGGTCCCTGAACAAAATGCGATCGCTCGTGCCATGTTGAACTCGGCCAGTTATGAAATATATACAAAACTACAGACGAAGGACCGTTTCAGTTTCTTGTTGGGATGGAAGAATACCAAGGCGGCCAATCGTGCGGCACGCCCCCCGACACCTTCAAACTCCTCACCCGAATCATCCCCCCTGAATTACAAGAACGAATTGAATTTCGAATACACTGTGCGCATGACAAACAACCTCAAGAACATGTTCAGAAACCAGAACGTAAAGGACTTTATCGCAAGACTGTATGAACGCCTGTCCATTGGTGCCCGTGGCAAATTCAAAAAGACAAATCTGAATGGCGAGTACAAGAAATTCCTCAATGAGACCAAGGCGGTCCGTGGAAACATCCCATTAAAGTCTGAATACAGATCACGAATTCAAATTCCAAATTGGGTCCAGGCGAATAAAGTTAATGCGTTCAGAAACGCACTTGTTAACCTTGCTATCACACAGAAGAATGGCAAGTGGATATATAGACCCGTGGAGGATGTCAAGCGTGGTATCAACACGTGGGTCCGTCTGCACCTGCCTCAGAGCCCTGCTCGGGCTCGGCGCGTGGTGGAGAATGTCGTCACCGGAGAGCAGAAGGTAATACCAGGTTACGAACCAAGGCAGCGGTCTAATATCAAGGTGCCTTCACCGGTAGTCAAAAAGGCCGCCCCTAAACCCAAGCCCAAACCCAAGAATTTGAGCGGTAATCGTTCATTCAAAATGCCAAACCGCCCGGAGGTTACAAACCTGCAAAATGCCATGGTGAACCTAGGTCTTTATAAGAATACTTATACCTGGAACGAATTAGTAAAGGCTGGCGTGAACAAGAAGTTCAAGTCAACCTGGGACAAATATGTTAAGAGAAATAGCTCATAGGCACGGCATAATATTGAAGATTTTATAGAGTAGATTGAAAGTTGTATCACGGTCAGTGAGCTTGCCCGGGTCCACAATTTCGAGCTCAACCTGGTAGGACGTGTCATCGTCCGCATCAGGGTCGGTTGGGTTTCCGATAATTTTAGTTACGTCGATCGACAAGTTCTTCCGAACAAAAGACCAACGCTCCTTGGTCTTCTGTTCTGTCGCCGTCTCATCGTCATAGTCAAATGGGGTCTCTGTCGAGATCCCCAGGCGGACATCGAAAGGGTGGCCATCCAGTGGGAAATCGTCAACCTGCACACGCTTCTTGATAATAGACTGGCGCTCATCAGTCTCCTCATTAATCTGAAGACGCTTTCCGCCCTCGAAATAGTAAACGTCCCACTTGGAATAGTCCTTGGTTTCCCACTCCTGATACTTCTCAAGTGCCTTGAGCACCTTGATGAAACTCTCCTTTCCAATGTTCGTGTCGAACCCACTGGTCGACGGCCGACCAAAACGGATCTCCATCTCGACCCCCTTCTTAGCCTTGTACTTGGCCAGGATAGGGTCCCACTTGTGGTAAAGTTCACGTTCCATTTTTGCTCTTAAACAATAGGAGCGTGTTGTCCTTAAGTCAGATGAGAGGCCTTCTGAACCTTGGAAACACCTGCTACTTCAACACTGCCATCCAATGTCTGGCGCATGTACCACCACTGTCAAAGCACCTATTCGAAAATGAATACGAAGGACCGTGTAACATTACCACGGAATATCAGAAGGTCGTACAGGCCCTATTTATTTCAGGAAAAACAGATCCCGTAGATCCTAGTAGTCTTCTGTCGGCATTTCGAACCCGTTTTTCTTCATTCAATAATAGCGGGCAACATGACGCCCAGGAAGTCATAGTATGTATGATTGATATATTAGAAAACTCAATTGGTAAAGAATTTATACAGAAGATTTTTAATGGAAAGGACGTCCAAGAGACTGTCTATCCAGGTGGTAAATCTCAGAGAGAAAACAGTTTCACGACTGTTATTCTTGAACCTACCGAACCAACTTCTCTCACTAATTTGATTTCTAAATTGCAAAAGTATGAAGGAATATCTGGTTATACGGATGATGCAGGCAATACCCACCACGTGGCTGCCGTCGGACGAAAGATAACCCACTGGCCTCGGGTGATAGGTTTTACGTTTTCAATGTATGATTGCAAATTTCCAATTGAAATTCCTGAAGAATTTGAGGGCCACAAATTATATGCAGCTGTTATCCATCAGGGAATTCAGTGGGGTGGGCACTATGCCCTTATTGTACGGCGGTACGGCAAATGGTACCTAAAAGATGACGACAGTGTCACTGAGCTTAAGGAGCCTCCACGGTATGGGCCTTTCTATATGGCGTGGTACAGGTCTTAACGACGGGCGCGCTTGCGGTTTCCACCCGGTGACCGGCGGACGGTGGGGCTGCGCCGGCGCTTGCGTGGGTTGTTCACGTTCATAGGGGACACATGAAGACTTATGTTCGCCAGCATAAGAGCCAGGCGGTTGACCTGGGAGGGGGACATACGGTTGTTACGGCCAATGCGAGCGGGTGCGGATAACGCACGGCGAATTGGGCTGGGCATTTAATATTAGATGACATTAAAAAATTCATCAAGCTTGATAGCTTCGCGCAGATTGATGCATGTTCTGAAATACGTGCGCCGGTTGTTGGGATGGGACTTGTCCGTTCTGACTTTTACGAGATACCACCCGTTGTCACCATAGCCACACTCAACTATGGACTTGTCAGGGATGTTCCATGGCGCGTACAATTCAACCTCTTGAAAAAGCTCCCCGCGATCCTGTACGAACAGATCCTTCTTATTTCTAATTTGAAAATCAACCGTGATGCGATCATGGGGCTTCCACTTGAACATCGTCTCGTGGGTACCCATCCGAATAGGTTCGTTGATGGGTGTCATAACAATCCCATCAGTTTCATATTCAAACTGATCAAGTGGCTTGAGGTCCTTGATATTCTCGAGCGGGACCATCACCTTGACGCGCATTTCCCACTTGTCCTTTACAGTCTTGATTACAGACTTGACCGCCTGCGTCGCCTTTTCAAGGCGCGTGGTGAGTGGCTCGGCGCGGAGGTCAACACCCTTGACGCGGACAGCGTCGTACACAGAAAAAAGCCACTTTTTATTTTTCAATTCAACAAATTCGCCATCAAGAATTGTATCCTTCGGGAAGGTGGGGATGGTCCGAGTTTCTTGAATATCGAAATTGCGATTAATAAGATAGACTTCCTTAGATCCCGGAGGGCACAAAAGCATATGCCTTACCCCGTCCGTCTTTTCACACACGAGGTATGGTTGTTTTTTTAGTAAAGGGAAATGTCTCCGTTCTATAGAGATTGGCTGAGGCCCTGGGAACCGGGAAGGGTCGAAACCCTCCGTATTCCAGGACTTTTTAACAAAAGCCTTCAGGTCTTCCATTTTTCTTAGTTTATTTACGCACCTTCCTTTTAAGGGTTCAACTTGATGCCACTCATCTCGAGGATGTTGCCGAAACATTCATGGATGTAATGACAGACGACATCAGCCGTAGTGAACGCTCCCACCTTGATACCGTTATTTATCAGCGTTTTAAACATCTCTCCGTCATCAATCAGTGGCAAATTGATAGGAACCTTGCCTTGGCGGAGTTTCTTGTCTACAGGCTTGGCGTCCATAGCCCATACACGCGCACTTGTTTTTGTCACGTCATAAATATCATCTACAAGTTTCTTACCCACCTCGGTATCGAACCCGAGACCTCGTTGGTGGACGGGCTCGGTTGATCCCTCCCGTGTACGCTTCACAAAACGATCCCAGTCGATCCCCTCCTTCACTGCCGGAAAGACGAGAACCTGGACACCCTTCTCAAATGGCTCGATCGCCTTGATTATAGAAGCCTCGTCGATGTTTGTCCCGTAATCTAGCCACATAATTCGTTCACCAGTTTTAATCATCTTTGGCAGGCTGGTCTTGTCAGACACGAAATGAATTTCAACATGAAGCCCACGAACCATACACTGCATGTGCATATTCATCATGGTGTGTAGAGTTGTACCGGCTATAGACTTGTTTCTAGTAACGGCTGCTATATGGACCACCGTCATTACAATTTTATTTGGCTAAATCTTTAAGACGTTCGCTAAGTTTGCCCTGGAAACGAATATTTCCGACGTGTCCAAGTACGGTCATGACATCTGCGTAAATTTTACCGCCCATCATCTGCCACCGGCGGCAAAACGCGTAATCCTCCGACAGGTACCGGCGGGTCTCTGGGTCGATCATACAGTCGAACACTGCACAGTACTCCTCAATGTCGCGATTTGCGTGATCGTTCACACAGTTGAGCTCGGGATACTTGGCAAACATCTTGGTGAACACGTCACGCTTGATGAGCATGAAACCCGTCGGACCATCAAGCACCTCTGCAAACCCATTAATAATCTGCGTATTTTCAGACTTGAAATTCATGACGAGTGACGAAGCCGCCCGGCCAAGATCCTTCTTTTCATCATTCTTGACGCTCGCCTCAGCCTGATCAAACATTACGCACTTCTTGGGGTAGACGGCAACCGACACGTCATGACCAGACTTGATAAGACGGATCACGGATTCGGGGTCGAAATGAACGTCCGCATCGATGAACATGAAATATTCCGCCTGAGTTTTCTGATAAAATCGAGAGACGGCCACATTACGCGCGCGATGGACAAGCGATTCGTTCTCGGTAGTATCAAGCATCATCATAATTCCGTTAGCTACGCATACACGCTGGAGACGCAAAAGGGATTCGGCATAAGCCTGGAGACAAAGACCACCGTAGCAAGGTGTACTGATGAATAACGTGGTGCTCATTATTAAACTTGGCAAGCTTCCTGTTTAAGTATCGCAGCTCGAACAATATTCTCAATTTTGTTCAGAGTGGGGCCAGACACGTCACATATCCTGCAAATCTCTGGTTTGCTAATTTGATAGTTTAGCCTTGTCAGGACGACAAACATAACTGCGCAAGCAATAGCCTTGGGTGTTCGCCCCATGAGGTCGATGTTCTCGTTCAGCGCTATGCACGTGTTTTTGATCTTCATACGGACCCGGCCGCACTCAGCCTCAGGAACGCATTTCACCTGGGTGAAAAAGCGTGCGATGAGATCGGCTGATATAGTGACGTGCACCTCCGTCTCAGGGATCTGCTCCTGGAAAATATCAAATGTGCGGCTAAGATCGCGCTGAGGAATTCCAAACGCATCGGCAATCTCCTGTGTGGTCCGAGAAATATTATGCTCACGGCAAGCCTGGAAGATGCAGTTCGCCTTGATGCCGTTGCGGACGGCCCCACGGGTCAGGACATTCTCATTGAACTTGCGGTACTTGATTTTCACGGCGTACATTACTGTGGGCGGCAACCCGAGCACAGTCTGGCCAATTCTGTCGAGGTCTGCGTAGGCGTGAAAGAGGCTGCGATCCCGGTGGTTCATGGAATGGTTCCTATCGATGCGCGCCAGCCGCTTGAGGGCCCCAGACCCGCCATTTTGCACCTTCATAATTGTTCCAGAATTCCAGGCGGCCGAAAAATGGTCAAGGTTGGTGGGTGCACCGACACGCGAGGGGTCAGGACCCTCGTCAGCACCACTTGTCCACTCGGGCTCGTCTGAAAGAAAATGGTCGTCAACACGGCCACAATCCTCGCACACAGGAAAACTATATGATGTACCACCCGGCAAGTTTTGTATGTTGAAAGATTTCCGGCCGCCACAGACGCAGAAAAATTCCGCGTACTGGTCCGGCTGCTCGTCGTTAGAAGATGAACTCCTCAGTTCGTCGCATACCTCCCATATCCGGTCGAGGTCCATTTGCGCTTGTTTAGTCGTAGGGTGCGCCAGGGAGCCGGGCAAAAAACCTACTTTTCTAGTAATGGCGACGCCCACAGTTCCTCCAGTTGTCGATCACATCCAGAGAACTAAGATCCAGGATGTTATTCAGAGCGGTCCATTTAACATTTTCAACATTCTCGCGATTGGCGTGATTATTGTTATCGGGTTTTACCTGTACAAGCGTTTCACGGCCAAGAAGCCCAAGTTCAACTTCCCAGCAGCACCACCAGCCCCTCAGATGAAGACTGCTCCGGCGCCTATTATGGAGGAGGACGAGGAGGACGAGACCACCGCCGATGAGCCCGAGCCCTCAAAGGAGGACTGAATCAACCACCTCCCACTTGAGGCAGCTCGTCGCATCTAGGTACAGGTCGCGCTTCATAAGTTTTTTGAGCTTCTTTTCAGGCAGCTTAGTGTAATTACCATAAATCTGGCGAAAACGCTTCATGTACATATCGAAATTATTAACGTGATCCTTGATCTCTTCGTACTTCCCCCAAACCCCATCCGTGTTCAGTTGATGAATGAGCACGTATGAGTTTTCAGTCATATGTCGGCTATAGCCTCCCAGCAGCAAAAACGTTGCGGCACTCGCACAGCACCCGTCAGCGATCGTGCGCACCTTGACCCGCTTCATAGCCTGAATGGCGTCCATAGCACTCCATCCCGCAAAAATGTCACCCCCGTCACTGCGGATGAAAAGTCGGATGACAGGCTTTGTGGTGATATTAAGATCGAGATACTTCTTCAAAAGATCTAGCTCGAGAGCCCGGAGCTTCATGATGAGTTCGCGGACAGTTAGCTCAGTCACATCACAGTAAAAGTATACATCAGTGCCCTGAACCTTCACATACTCTTCTTCTGCATTACCACAGTTGCACTCACAGCCAGACATTTCTTTAGTGAACTAAGGGTTTTAGCTTTTATCTTCCGTGTCGACAGATGGTTCATGACATCAAGGTCCTGTGGTTCTATCCCGTACACCCTGAGCATCTCTACATTCTCAAGATCTGCGTAAATTTTTAGAGTTGTGATATCGTCGAGTGTCAATTCACGCCACGGCTGTCTTTTCGACATTGCCGAGATGCGTTTGGATCTCATGCACGCATTCTGATGTTTCGTCCAGACACTGCCAGGTCTCAGCTTTGACGTGTCAAGCGTGTGCCCTATCTCACTCGCCGGATATATACACCCAAAAAAACTGTAATAAGATGACAGACCCCAATTTCCCTCGTACAATTTTGCATCGAAAATATCAGCCATACTTATCATCTCAGCCACCTTGGCGCAATCCACATTTTTTGCATCCACATAATTTTCTTGAATTATTGCCACTATGTTTCCAGGCTCTGACAAATGGTGCCCTATATAATGAGCAGGATTGTCTGTCGTATTTTTAGAAATCAATTTAGCAAGGAAATCCCGAGGAGTTTCAAAAGCATCCTTGGCATCAGACTTGAAATTCATTCCCTGAATTACATACCTTAGATCACCGTTTGCCTCACTGACAAGGTCATCAGGGGCGTCAGGTATTATCTTTTTGATATCACTAAAACTAGGTACAGGGAAATTCCATATCTCAATTGGAAAATCAAATTTGACGGGTATTTGTGAAATGATTATAAACTGTCCTTGTGAAGGTGGCTCTTTTATTTCCCACAGACCCACCAGGTCACATAGGGCTTCGTACTCATCTATGACCACGGGCAAGTCGGATGAGCGCGCTCGCTCCAGAAAGTCTATGGTTTTCTGCTTTGTCTTGAGGATGTCAGCATTCAGGTCTATGACACGACCCTGATACGCGTCAGCGACCGCCCACGTCTTACCTATCCCAGACTTTCCCAAAATACACACGGACCTCCCCATACTCGCCAAATTAGAATTTGAAATATGTATACTAGATTTAAGAAAGCGATCCATGGTCGAAGTCGATGAAGATGAGTCTCTTACTAGACAAGTCTTAAATATGGTTCTCGAAAATAACGCAGTCATGCCATGGTTAGTCGGATGGATGGTATTTAACATATTAATTTTCATGTTGATGACCTACGTGGCCGTCAGAATTACCTTGAAATAATAGTAAGATGACAACAGTATCCCTCAGGAAAAGTGGGGATGGCATCCATAAATGGACGGTCCAGGTGAATGGGCACACGGTTCACTTTGGCCGTAAAGGTTATTCGGACTACACGATACACAAGGATCGCGCGCGCATGTTGAGATATCTTAGTCGACACATAAAGAGAGAAAACTGGACCAAGGCGGGACGCAGGACGGCGGGTTTCTGGTCGCGTTGGCTTTTGTGGTCTGAACCCAACCTTCGTCAGGCAATCAAGCGGACTGAAAAGGTGTTAGGTCCCAAATATAAAATAAAATTGTTGACACGTAATAAGTAATGGACGGAATTTCATTATTGGTGGCAATATTGATACTCGCCATGGCACTACTGGCAACGGCACAGTCCGCCATAGCCATCAAGGTTTACGCCGATACCAAAAAGGCCCATGACGTCAACTTCAACTTTTCAGCAGTCATGCTTTCACTTGGCCTCCTGATAACCGTAGGAACCATGGTTTACATTTATCAGGGACTTAAGGCGCCTGCAATGGGTCAGGCCCCGAGCACCGTTGCCGGCTCAGCCACCCCAGCGGACACGACTGCGCTCGGACAGGTGACGTCACTCGAGAAACAACTGCAGCAGGTGGCCAACTTGCGTGGCCGTCAGGCGGCGAATGCGGCGAACGCGGCGAAGGCGGCACAGGCTCTGCGTGCTCCACTTATAGATTTAAGCCAAGGATCTAAATAGATGTTGATCGGTCTCGTAGGACGATCACGTGTGGGCAAGGATACAGTTGCTCAAGTTTTATCAGATAAATACAAAATTAAACGACTTGCACAACCAGTAAAGGACGCATGTAAGGTACTTTACGGGTGGAACGATTTTATATTAGAAAGTGATCTGAAAGAAATGAATGATGTAAAATGGGATCTGACCCCTCGCGAAGCCATGGTTAACCTGACGAATTCGCTAAAGAAATTGAATGGTCCAGACTTTTTTGTTCGTAGATTTTTTGATACATGGGACGGATCTCCGACAGTCATACCTGATGTCAGGTATGCAGCTGACGTAAATGAAATTCATTCACGTGGAGGAATTACAATCAAAATTAAAAGAGACGGGGGACCTCAACACGAATTTGAAAATGAAATTGATGATATTAAAACTACATATGTCATTCAAAACAGCGGCAGTGTCTCGGATTTGATCAGTGCTGTGAAAGATCTACAGTCTGGGTCTCCCCAGATGCGCGGCAACTGACAGCCGCAGATAGCCGGCTGAAAGCATCGGGGGTCCTGTTGGCGTCATAGGTCATCGTCGCCCCGGGCGCAATGCCAAGTCCACCCCCAACAGCGAACGCGTCCTGGTTCGCCCCAAGGTATACAAACTCCCACCCATCCTTGGTGCGATCCGTGATAAGATCCTTGATATGAGCCTTGGTGTACGTGTGGCTGGCATTCTCGTGACCGTCAGTGAAGATAATCACAAGAGGGGTAGTCGCCGTCTTAATAGTCTTGATAGCCTTGCCGATCGCGTCAAACAGGGCCGTGGACCCACGCGGCTTGAAAGTATCGCGCGAAAGGGGCTCGACCTCGGCGATAGCTTTGGCCTCATATGATACCAAGTACTCGTGGTCAAACTGGACCAGGGTCATAGTACCTCCGTGCTGCTTCTGCTCGTTCAGAAACGCGTTGAAACCGCCGATGGTATCATCCCAGCAGCTCTCCATCGAACCAGAACGATCGAGGATGAAGATGCGGTCCATTGTCTTTGCTCTACTACTCCATAGGTTCTAGCCTTTATGCCAGCCAGTGGGCAACATCAAACAACCCTCTGTCTATGACCGGTGCACCTTCCATTAATTTTTGCTTTAATAATTCCTCTGTAACCTCCGACCAATCTTTTACAATTATCGCACCGAATTTAAGATGCAAATTGTCAAGCCCTGAAGAGAGAACAATCGGCCGCGCACCATGCCACGCAGCTTCGTAAAAACGGTGAGTATCTAATCCATTACCATACGGACATATTACAAAAAGGCTTTCGGACAGACGGGCATGGTATGTGATGCAAGAAAGTGAATTCTCGTTCACTACAAACGATTTATCTGAAAAATATATAGCACACTTTTCACGCATTACAGTGTAACACGTATGAGCCGCATTCATGATGTCACGGTGGTACCAGAAATTTGAATAACAGAAAATCCTTTTTTCAGATGGCCGGATATGATCTATGACGTACGGATTAAAAAACCCCAAAGGAATTTTTGTTATCATTTCATCTTCAAATTCACAATTGACTGCATAAATATGTGAAACTATGTCTTTCACGGAATAAAACATTTGCCGTGAAAAACTCCGATCGGTATTACCGTACACAAGTTTGAACTTTTTAGGGAGTTTTTGAAGGAACGGTTTAATAGACTGATCGAATGCCCACCCTTCACCTGTAACGAAAACAGCCTTTACATCACCATCAAGTTTGTACAGTCTGGACGGATTATATGCCGGATCTATTATGACGTCGCACGCATTTACCCAGCCGTCCGTACTGATGTACATTTTTTATCTAGGATCTTTTCCCTTTAGGTAGGCGTTTGGGCCGGATCTTGAGTGGAACTGCTGAAAGTTTGCGAATTGGGGCAAAAGCCTTGCGACCATAAAGACTGGTGTCATTACGGCGCACGACGTACGAGTTCCGCATCGTCACGAAAAAGCGCCGGCCTTTCCGGTCATAGTAACGAGTTGAGCTTTTCACCACAAACTGGCGCTTGGCCGGCTTTACCGCCTCACCGATGAGGGCACGCAGGCGGGTGACACGTGGCACTGGTCTGGCCGCCTCCTTCAAGACCGCCAGGGCACGGGTCCGCTTGACCTCGGGAAGTTTGCCTTGGTTCAGGAGAGCTGCTGACCGTTTCGTGACCAGGCCCAGGAGGAGGGCGCGGCGTGACATTTAAAATTACGCGAGAATAAAATCTAGGATACCCCTAGAAGTCCAGTACTTCTGATGGTCGGGGGACGAGATCTAACTGATCTCATCCTCACACACAAACCCGAAGATAGTTTTTACGTTTACGAATTGGAAACTCTAAAACGGGCGCACCATGAGTGGACGCGGGCATTCCCGACCATCCGTCCATTCTACGCCGTCAAGTGCAATCCAGATGAGCGTATCGTCGCAACCCTCGCCGCACTGGGCGCTGGGTTCGACTGCGCAAGTCCCACAGAAATAGACCTAGTGCTGGGTCTAGGCGTACCAACTGACCGCATCATCTACGCCAACCCGTGCAAACGCATGTCTGACATTGTGCACGCACGGAAAAATAACATAAATCTGACCACATTCGACAGCGTCTGTGAGCTTCAGAAAATAGCATCGAAATTTCCAGAGAGCAGGGTGATCATTCGCATTCGTGCCGATGACCCCGAAGCCCGGTGCAATTTAGGAATTAAATATGGAGCCGAAGAAAAGGATTGGGAAACCCTGCTCACCATGGCACAGCGCCTCGGCCTTGACGTCGTAGGTGTGAGTTTCCACGTTGGATCTATGGCCAAAAATGCGTCCGCCTTCTGTGAAGGAATTTTACGCTCCAAAAAGATTTCTAGTTTAGCTAAGAATTTCGGATTTAAATTCAAAATTCTGGACATCGGTGGAGGGTTTTCTTCCACAAACGTCTTTGACCTTGGGCCGGTTCCCAACTCGATCAATCAGTGCCTGGCTGAGAATTTTGGAAATGAAATTGAGGTGATTGCAGAGCCCGGCCGGTATTTTGTCGAACACGTGGCGACCCTACTGACTGACGTCATGGGTACAAAACCAACCGGAATCACAATTTCAGAATCGCTTTACGGGGCATTTAACTGCAAACTGTTTGATCATGCAGAGCCTGAATTTTACTTTCTTAATTTAGAAGGGAAATTAGAGACTAAAATGATTTTCGGTTCCACATGTGATGGGGGTGACCTCATATGTAAAGAAGCCCAAGTGCCTTCAGACATTGGTGTAGGATCATGGATGGCGTGGCCACGTATGGGAGCATATACGTCGGCCGCAACAACGTGCTTTAATGGAATTCCTTTTAATAATAGGTTAAAGATTTACATTTAAGAAAGTACATAATGGCCTCCGAGGATACCCCTAAGAAGGCCAAGTCCCTAGACCTTTTTGTTATCCTCGACCGTGTCCGTCAGTACAACGCGATGATCCTGCCCGTCGCCGCCATCTTCGTGATGCGTTGGATCCTGGCACCAAGCACGTCCACGACCGTTATTTTTCAGGAGAAATGCTCGAGTTAGCATACAGACAGATTTCCCAAATAGACCCCACCGTAGGACACCATAACTTGGGATCCACCGGGTCATCTGCATTGAAGTACACGCATTTCCAGTTCGGCAGCCACCTGGCCGTCCCGATATTTTTCAGGGAATCGTCTACAAATATATGGTTTGTATTTTCCGAAAAGGTTCGATAAGCCTCAGCCTCTGGCTTGAGCCACATACGAGGACATTGAACATTAATCTCATCACTAATTGCACGGGCGACTGGTAACGCCCATACACTTGGTGAATTCGTAAAGAGGGTGATATTCCATCCATTTTTCACAAGTCCGTGGATCTCTTCCGTCTCTTTTTGAAAATCAGACGAGTAAATAACTTCGGCCAGGTGATTTAGAAGGCGGCGGTCATAAACCTTATCATTGAAATCAGTTGTATCAATTTTGAATGTGTCCCGGAGACCACGGGCGGTGTGGCCATGCGCGAGGTACAGAACCTTGTTCACGTTTTCGGGCTCCTTCGCGTCGGGGAGCTTGTGCCGAACGTACTGGACGCAGTTATCCTTGACGTGCTTGAGCAGAGCCTTGTCGCGTACGATGACACCATCAATGTCGAGCAGAAGGGACTTGTTCATTTCTAGAAAGACGCATGATTTATTTAAGTAGAACACCGAGCTCATCGAGTGACTGGATTGTCGGGAAAATTCCTGTAAATTGATCAGTGAAATGATAGGCTATGAAGTCCTTGTCGTGTACCGTCGGAAGTAGATTGATGAGTTGGTTATCAACGACGATGTGAGGGCCACGGGAACCTTTTGTTACGGCTTCGTAAGCGCGTGGGTCAGGGAGATCGAAACCCGAATACACGTCACAGCGCGGATCGATGCCCCATGCGATAGGGGCCGTCCATGCCAGGGGTGCGTTCGAGAATAGGGTCACGACGTGCCCATCATCATTGACGAATTCTTGTATAGGCCTTTTTGTGTTGTGATAGAATTCATCAGACTTGAGGTGGTCAGCGAGGTGGGCCAAAAGACTGCGGTCATAAACCTTCTTATCAAAGTCTGAAAAG
>Ga0315294_10003358_pt1 | contig 17418 bp, 15 predicted proteins | sample YL17G13_40_MG_FD_203626 | JGI IMG/M metagenome (GOLD analysis project Ga0315294, IMG submission 203626) | Sediment microbial communities from Yellowstone Lake, YNP, Wyoming, USA - YL17G13_40 | ecosystem: Environmental > Aquatic > Freshwater > Lake > Sediment | place: USA: Wyoming | collected... | reverse complement strand
CCAAATAAGGATACCACCCTGCCGGACTGGATGTCTGTCGCCAAACTGCAATGCGACTGGATGCTCCCTCCGCACAGAGGAAAAAGAAATTTACAGTTTACCATATCGATACGCTCAGGCCTGGACAACCAGGAGATCTGCGATGCCGGATGTAACCTGGGCTATGAAAATCCGGCATTCGGTTATATCGATTTGCAGGAAAATATACGGCGGACAAAAACGCTGGCGGTAGCAATAGCATTTGCGGTAAGCGCTGCGGATGACAAACTATATAATTGCGAAATTGAACTTATAAAGAACTGGGCAAGAAATAATATCGACGTTTCCCAGGCGTCGGAAAAAGCCAAACATCAGATAGAGAATGCGTTAAAAATAACCACTCAATTTTTTCAAAGCGGGTATAAGGTCGATACCGACGAAATCTGCAGGGAGGTTGTTGAAATTACTTCTGTTGCCCAGCGGTATGAGATTCTGGAGCTTTGCCTGCAGGTCGCACAGGCCAAAGGCGTTGCGACAAAAGAAGAAATAACGCTGCTGCAAAACCTGGCAGACCGGCTGGAAGTAGACGGCGATAAATTTCGTGCGATGATGGAAAAAATTCTTCCTGTTACCATTCATCAGGTTAAAGATATGGAGGTCATTCTCGGGGTCAGGGCAGATATGGGCAAAGAGGAAACTTGTCAGCATCTGAATAAAGAGTATCGTAAATGGCATGCGAGAGTAACCAACTCGGACCCGCAGGTCCAGGCACAGGCCGACCAGATGCTCCAGTTCATTGCAGAAGCAAGAAGCACATGCGTGGAATCCGCTAAACAGTAACATCCTCGGACAACCCAACCAACTGTCATCCAAGGTCATCCAAAGTCATCCAAGGTCTTCCAACGTATGTCCAAAGCACTCCAACGATACTCCAAAGTATGTCCAACGCATTCCAAAGTACGTCCAAAGACATCCAATTTCAGGTGTTGATTTTGTTTTAAGTTCATTCATATAAAAGAGTTAAGAAAATATTTAGACACAGATTTCACAGATTTTCACAGATTTTCACAGATTTTTTATTTTTAAAGACCGGTCGCTGACGCTCGCGGCTCTGTTATGCAAATTTTAAAGAGCGGGAGGCGCAGACGAATACCGCATAGACACATTCAATTGTCAAAGAACGGTCTTACAACGAAAGCACTAAATTCTAAACACGAATTTAGAAACTAAAAAGTTAAAGTGTAAAACTCAAAACCAAAACTCAAAGTTAAAAACTAAGGACAGAAAAATAGTCTCTCTATAAAGGGGCGTACCTGCGCGTTTGGTACAAAAAAACCGTTAGCCACAGAGGGCACAGAGAACACAGAGAAGAGATAAGTCATTACCAGATAAAGAGTAAGAGATGGTGAAAATTTTTTTATTTTTTTCGGAATTTGGTCGTAGATACCTGCGCGAATGGCCCAATGTGGGACACATTGGATTGATTATTGATGACTGATTATTGATTATTTGAAGAGGCAGACCTGCCTTCGCTCTTCGAGCTACGGCGTGGCAGGCCCTACTTCGCCCTGCGGGCTACGAAGGGCAGGCAAGCTCACCACGAAGAACGCGAAGGGGCACGAAGATATTAGACGCAGATTACGCAGAGGACGCAGATTAACGCTGTTTTTTTGGGGGGGGGTAAAGAGATTTTCAATTGCCAATTTTCAACTGCCAATTTAAGATGAAGATGCGGAATTATTTCGTAGCTCGTCGCTGGTCACTCGTATCTCGTCGAAGAAAAGTTTAGACGCAGATTAATTTCGTATCTCGTCGCTGGTCGCTTGTCGCTAGTAGAAGAAAAGTTTAACCACGAATGAACACGGAGAATTTTTTGCCACCTGCCGCGACGTGTGTCGTCGGCACGGCGGGCAGATTGCCCAGATTGACACGGTTGGGTGGCGATAAACATAAAAGGGCAGATTTACTTGATACGCACTACATCGATAACGTCCTCAATATCCTCAACTTTCATTTTATATCCACCGCTTGTTTTATATATTATGACCTCCGGCATATAGGCATAATTATACGCATAATCATACGATGCTTGTTGCCAGATTTGGCCATTCGTGAGTTTGAATATTGTTTCACCTTCCCAACCCTCGAAATCTCCGTCTATTTGACTTTCTATCACAGCTTCAGGTTCAATTACCAGTTGTGGTGACCTACGAAGTGGCTGTTTTAGTGGCTGATTCGCCAAGTCGGCAAATCGACCAGAAGCAGGCACATTTACTTCGGCTTCTTTGCCACTAATAAAATCGTCCAAAGTTTGCGGAGCCTTGTCTCTCGCAGGGGCTGGCTCAATAACCGGGGCAGATTGCCAACCTGTATTTTGTTTGGATTCATCAACCGGCACAGCCGATTTTGGCTTATATTCTTTCCTCTCATTACTTGAAAGCTGATCTAAGACCGGCACGATTTCCTCGAATACAGGAACATTACTCCATACGTCCATGGCCGCTCCGTTACTGCGAATTTGTTCGTAAATTTTCGTCTCCCCTGTTTGCGTGTCTAATCTAAAACATACAGGATATTCAAATTGCTGATTCGGGTTTACCGTTAATTGCATAACCTTTCCGAAAAACAACTGATAACGGCCTTCGGTCAAATACTGGTTAATCCCAAGAACAAGGGGTATAAGTATGCCCACAACCGCACCACACAGAAAAACATATTTTCGTTTCATATTCTCTCCTTTCAAAAATTGTTAATATTTCTTTCTCAAAAACAGTCCACCGAGGCCGAGCAGAAAAAATGGTAGGATAAAGACCCCACTCTACAAGTCTATTGTTTCTATGCCCTGTGGAGACCAAATGGAGAGCAGAATTGTCTATTTCTAATGTTGATTCTGTTGGTTCTGTTGGTCTACCAGTCGTTGCCCCTGATTTACCATTTGATTCCATTCAGCCTCCCGCCGCAGTTTTTCTACTGCATCGAGCGTTTGTTGTTGTTGGTACATCTGCTCCCTATGCATCTGACGTTGCAGTTGTGCCGCTTGTGCAATCCTATTCTGTTCAATATCGTACTCGAAGAGTTTTTGTTGCCAGTTATCGGGATACGTTCTCTGAAACATCCAAACAAGAGCGGCACGCTCATCCTGACGACGTTGCTCTTCAGCCCTTCGCTGTTCCTCAAAACAACCGGACACAAATAATAACGCCGTAAAAACTACAATAAACTTTTTCATAATTTTATCCTAATCATAAAATAGCCGGTCTTTGACTGAAAGTCTAATGCTTTCGTAGAAAAAGGCAAGGCATAATTTACAAAACCTCTGCTTGACTTGGCATCGAAAGTATGTTTCTATTGCTGGAAGTCAGACCGACCCGGCCATGAAAGCAGGTAAGCATGAGTAAAATAATTGAACCAGTTAGTATTGAGCTGCCGGGATTCGCAGCTTTTATCAAGGACAGGCCGAACGATGATTTTAAGTGCATTATGAAACTACGGCAAGGTAAAGTTTGCGTAAAGCATTATTCTTAGGATGTAATACAAGGACTCACATGAGCTTATTTAAGAAGAAAATTGATTTTAGCCAATTTGTGGCTGACTTAATATGTTTTCAATTGGATTTCTTAGAAAATAATTTTTCTCAACTTACCCCTTTGGCAGATGAGTTTGGAGTGCTTACTGAAATAGATAAAAAAGATTTGTATGAAAATATTCAAACACTCGCCGTGGCAGATATACTGCTTGGTTGTCACTTAAACCTTTGTGACAGAATAGCACCTGAAAACATCAATAGATGTGTTGCAGTTATGTATAGAAGGTCTTTGGTTGAATATAAAGGAATGCCGGAGAAAGAAGCCGAAAATAAAGCTCACAAGGTTCTTGATTTGCTTAACCTTATGGAGCAGGTGGAAAAAGAAGATAAGAGATTAAGAGAAGAGGCAAGCAAAACTGGTTATCAAATGAAGAGGATGAACAACGAATATGATGAGGCTAAATACTTTTTAACATCTGGTTTTGCCAAATATTTTGCTGGGAAAAATAAGGACGCCAAGGATTATGAAGGTAAGCACTTCGCCGCATTCAAAATGGCAAAGGCGATAACAATATCGGATATCGTGGCAGTATCTCTTAAAGAATGTAAAGTAACAGATGATATAGATTAAAATCGGGATGGCGGAGTAATTAACCGCTAAACGGTTTGGGGTTAGTGCTGTACCACCTGTCCGGCATTAGCCCCAGACCGACCCGAAAAGGACAGGTAAACATTTGGACAGTTATAAAGAATTTCTGATAAGTATACCGGCAAAAATTATTGAAATAATCGGGGAAAATCCTGACAGAAAACGACGATTTGTAAAAAACATCCGACAAGCAGCAAAGTATCCTTTACTTGTAGAATGGCAGTTATGGTACTATAATCCGTTGGATATAAAACTGCGTGAGCCGCAAAAAAACAGTTTAACGAAAAAAGAGCAAACACTTGCAGCATATCACGCTTTGGCACATTTACACGATATAATAAGCAATTGCGCCCCAGAAAAAAGGTTTTTCAACTACAATGATTCGCTACCCTTTGAAGATTATGTTTTTTTTATACAGGAAGAACTTGGGAGAGACCCCAATGAAAGACCATCTTGCTGGACAAGTAATAGCTATCCTTATGAGAATATGAGCCGACTGAAAGAAGCGATTGAAATCGTAAAGGCTGACCTAGAAAGGAAAGGAATGATTAAAAAAATAATCGAGCTGATATTCAAGAAAATATTGGATCACATTATTGCTATTATTGCTACTTTTACCATTGCAGCACTGGTTGGTATTTTGCATTACTTCGAGCAAATCAAGGCGTTCATTTACAATGTACTACCACAAGCGACGAAATAAAGAATAAAAATGTAAAATTGCGGAGAGAATCCACATGGGCAACAAGTTGCCCATCCTACAAACTACAAACAAACCCTGCCATTGTGATGGCAGGGCTAACCTTAACCCGCAATGACACAAAAACACCATATTTTTCTGCGTGAACGCTTACCGAAATTCTTAGTATCGCGAAACGTTTATTTCCTGCATACTGCCCGTAACAAGAAAGACTATTCGTTCGCAGATATTAGTTACACGGTCTGCAATTCGCTCAAGATTATGAGCGGCCCAGATAAGAGGTGTAGCCCTGGAAATCGTTTTTGGGTCCTCAATCATATAGGTCAGAAGCTCGCGGTAGACCTGGTCATAGAGCATATCGACATCATCATCTTCATTGCAGATGGCTTTGGCGGCCTGCGCATCACGCCTGACAAAGGCCTCCAGACTCCTTTTGAGCATACTTGCGGCCTTTTCTTCCATTCGCGGGATATCAACCAAAGGTTTTACAAGCGGCTCGGTGCCCAGCATAACGACGATTTTGGCAATGCCCTCGGCGTAATCGCCCATTCGTTCCAAATCGGTGATTATATTCAGGACTGCTATAATCTCGCGTAAATCAGATGCGACCGGCTGCTGCAAAGCGATGAGCTTGATGCATCTTTCCTCGATATCCCATCGTTTTTTGTTTATGAGCAGGTCATCGGCAATTATTTTTATGGCATCGTCGATGTTGCGGGCCTTAAGCGCTTCCACCGAGCGGCTGGTGGCAGCAATGACCATATCGCCCATATTTACAACTTCTTTTTCGAGTTCTCTCATTCGCCCGCTGAAACTTTCTCTAATCATAATCATCTCCTAAAAATCAGCCGAAATAGCCGCTGATATAGTTTTCCGTAAGTTTGTTTTTGGGGTTAGTAAAAAGCTGGTTTGTATCGCCGAATTCGATAAGCTGGCCCAGATATAAAAAGCCAGTGTAGTCCGAAACTCTTGCCGCCTGCTGCATGTTATGTGTCACAATAACCAGGGTGTATTCGAGTCTGAGCACCCGTAACAGTTCCTCTATTCTAAGCGTAGATATGGGGTCCAGAGCCGAGCAGGGTTCGTCGAGCAGAACAATATCCGGCTTTAATATAAGCACTCTTGCGATGCAAAGCCGCTGCTGCTGCTCGAGGGTAAGGGAGCGGGCATTCTTTTTAAGCCTGTCTTTAAGTTCGTCCCAAAGTCCGACATGCTCGAGGCCATTCTTGATAGCCTCCATAACCTCATCTTTTTTGTTCAGCATCCGATGTATCCGCAGGCCGAACCTGAGGTTTTGATAGATTGACAAATCGAATACATTGGGCCTTTGAAAAACCATTCCGACTTTTCTTCGCAAAAAAATCAGGTCGGTCTGGGGCTCAAGAATATTCTGGTTATCGATAATAATTTTACCCCGGACTTTTATTTGTTCGACAAGGTCGTTCATTCTGTTAAAGCACCGCAGGAGCGTGGATTTCCCGCATCCTGAAGGGCCTATAATCGCGGTAACATTGCGCTGCGGAATCTTTATGTTTATATCTTCGAGGGCCAGAAAATCCCCGTAATATAAATTGAGGCCTGCAGTTTCGATTTTCGGTGTAACTTCCATATTATCCAAACCTTCCGGTTACGTAATCATCGGTTCGCTTGTCCTTTGGATAGGTAAATAAGGCGGTGGTTTCACTGATTTCGACAAGCTCGCCCATAAGGAAGAAGCCACACCGCTGGCTTACGCGAGCCGCCTGCTTGGTATTATTGGTTACGAGTATCTGGGTGTATTTTTCCTTTAGCTGCTGCATGGCATCTTCGACTTTTGCGGTGGAAATGGGGTCGAGTCCCGAACAGGGTTCATCATAAAGAATAACGTCCGGCTCGACGGCAAGAGTTCTTGCGATACAGAGCCGCTGCTGCTGACCGCCTGAAAGCCGCGGAGCAGGCATATTGAGCCGGTCCTTTACCTCGTCCCAGAGATAGGCCTTTTTTAAGGCATTTTCCACGATTTCACTGACGGTGCTGCGGTCTGTAATGCCATGAACTTTTGGGCCGTAGGCGATATTATTATAAATGCTCACAGGCAGTACCTGAGGCATTGCGAAAATGAGACCGATTTTTTTCCGCAGGAGGTTGTCGGTCATATCATTTGCATTGTGTCCCTCAAAGAAAATATCTCCCTGCTGCCTGTAGGCGGGATTGAGGTTATTTAGTCTGTTTAATGCACGCAGGAACGTGGTCTTACCGCTGTTGGCCGGGCCAATAATTCCGAGAATCTCGTTTTTATAAATTTCGAGATTTAGATTTTTCAAAACCTCAAGCGAACCATAGTAACAGTTCAAATTGACGGTTTTTATTATGGTTTCTTCTACCATAGCTTTTTCTTTCTAAAGTGGGCACGTAAAATTATGCTCACCAGATTCATCAGGAAAACCAGCACGATTAAGACAAACCCTGTTGCAAACTTCAGTTCCGTGGGCATATTCGGCACGTGTATCGAGATAACATAGAGGTGGTACGGCAAAGCCATCACCTGGTCAAAGACCGAATGAGGCAGACGAGGCAGATAGAAGGCGGCTACCGTAAAGAGGATTGGAGCCGTTTCGCCCGCCGCCCTGCTGAGACTTAAAACGGTGCCGGTAAGAATGCCCGGCACTGCATAAGGCAGGACGCAGTATCGGACGGTCTGCCATTTTGTTGCGCCAAGTGAGAGACTGATTTCACGAAAGCTATATGGAACGGATTCGAGGGCTTCCTTTGTGGCGGTGATGATAACAGGAAGACTCATTATAGCCAATGTCAGGGAGCCGGCGAGGATGGATGTGCCGAATCTTAGAAAACCGACAAAGAGCGTGAATCCAAACAGGCCGTATACAATCGATGGGACGCCTGAAAGATTTACGACAGAGAGCTTAATCAGGCGGGTGAAGGTATTATCCTTTGCGTACTCAACCAGATAAACCGCAGACAATATCCCAAGCGGCAGGGAAAAAAACATCGTGCCTATAATGAGCACAATGGTGCCGATAATCGCTGGTAATATGCCGCCTTCCTTCATTCCGTTTCGCGGCGGCTGTGTAATGAATTCCCAGGTTACTGAGCCGATGCCATTCCTGACGATGTAAAAAATCGTCAGGATTATCGGTAGCACGACGAGCAATGTGGCAAAGCCGAGGATTATAAAAGCGACTTTTTCACGCATTTTGGCGCCGTTCATTTTCTTGCCTTTCGTAAGAATACCTCGGCGGCGAAATTTATCAGAAACGTTATTATAAATAGAATCATACCGACAGCAAAAAGGGCAAAATAATGTTCGGAGCCGCTGACGGCCTCACCCATTTCGCCGGCAATTGTTGCGGTAAGCGTTCTCAAAGGCTGAAGAATAGAGACAGGTATAACAGGAGCATTGCCGGTAACCATCAATACAACCATCGTTTCACCGATGACCCTGCCGATACCGAGCATAACTCCTGCAATAATACCTGAAGAAGCGGAAGGAAGGATAATCCGCCAAAGTGCCTGCCAACGGGTTGCTCCGAGACCAAAAGCTGCCTCTTTGAAAGTTTTGGGGACACTTACGAGTGCATCCTCGGAAAGACTAATTATGGTTGGCATGGCCATAAAGGCAAGCAGGACGCTGCCGGTCAGGCCGCACATGCCTGTTTTAAGGTTAAGGGCCGTTCTGAGGAATGGGCCAAGCCAGACGATGCCGATAAATCCGAGAACAACACTTGGGATTGCCGCAAGAATTTCAATAAGTGCCTTAAGGATGTGTTTTATGGACGTCGGGGCAACTTCGGCGATGAACATTGCCGAGGCAACGCCGATAGGTACACAAATGACAATAGCGCCTACGGTAACATATATTGAACCAAGCAGCAGAGGAACCATTCCGAATTTAGGGGGTTCTGAAACAGGCAGCCAGTTCGTGCCGAATAAAAACTGTCCAAGTGAATACACGCCGAACAGAGACAGTGAATCCTTGAGCAGAAAAAGGAATATCAAAAAGACAAAAGCGATGACCAGAAAACCGCTCAGTCTTATGCATGCCTCAATAATATGTTCGCTAATCTTTTTTTGCAACGCCTGCTCCCAACGGCACAAAACCGGTATCTATAAACTGCTGCTGTCCCTTGGCGCCAAGTGTAAAATCGATAAATAATTTAGTTATTCCCTCTGGCTGCCCGTTAGTATAGAAATACAGCCCGCGGGACAGCGGATAAGTTTTATTAAGTACATTGTCGATATTTGGCGGGTAAAATTGTGCCCCCCCCCTGCCGAGGTTTAATGATTTTGTCCGCTCGGAGACGTAGCCCATTCCGAGATAGCCGATTGCGGCTTCATTTGTTACAACTTCTTCAACAATTGCCTGTGAAGAGGACAGCAGCAAGGTATCGGACGGGAACTCTTCGACGCTGTCTTTTTTGCCGAGGCGTACCACTTCTTCCTTAAAATATGAATAGGTGCCGGAACTGACCTCGCGTGAGAGCGTTACAATGGGAAGGTCCTTTCCGCCAAATTCCTTCCAATTTGTTATCTCGCCTGTGAATATCTTATGTAAATCTTCTATGGTCAATTGGCTGACAGGATTTTCGTGGTTTACAATCACTGCCACGCCGTCGTAGGCAACGACAAATTCCTTTGGGAAAACGCCGCGTTTATTGGCCAATTCTATTTCCTTTGGCTTCATTTCACGCGAGGCTGTGGCAATATTGCAGGTTTTGCTTATCAGCGAAGCGATACCTACCCCGCTGCCGCCGCCAGTTATAGCAACGAAGATATGAGGATAATCCTTCATAAATTCTTCGCTGACTTTCTGTCCGGCATTGACGATGGTATCGGAGCCCTTGACCTGGAGAAAACCAACAGGCTCATTGGGGTCGGCTTTTTGTTCACAGCCGCCAACCCAAAAGACCATCAGCGCTATCAGCAAAAGTTTTAACTTCATAGGCCAGAGATTGTAGCAAGAGACTGTACCCTCTGCAAGGAGAAAGCACCGGTAGGATTGTTGTACGAAGAGGAGTTTTAATTACATTATGCACTTCCTTCTTAGTGCCTATCCGAATGGCCTTGAGACAAGATAAACGTCTTCGAACCATACAGGAAAGAATGTATAGCAGTCAGCGTCTACTATAATGCTCAAAAAAATTTCTTCGAAAGAGGCGGCAAGACAGAACTGCTTCTATGCCATTACTTTCTGCATATTTGCCTTGTGTATATTACTCTCGAACGGAGTTAAGGACACAAAAGTTTTTCCATCTTTGGTATTATAATCCACCTTGTTTTCGTGTGCCAGCCACCCTAATGCCTGGTATGCGATGTCTGCTTTCATCCTGGCAATATCAGGCAGTCTGGAAATACCTACCTGCCCCTTTTCACCCAAAACCTTCCAAATTTCACCGGCTGCTTGTCCAATTTTCTCTTTCATGTCAGCTTCCTTTCTTCGCTTATTATTAAGTGGCTTTACCACTTATGCAATAATACATGCCTGAAAGCCCATTATCCGTCCAAATCGGGCACTCGGGACAATTGCAGCCTTTTTTTTTCAGAGGAAAGCTGCTTTTGCCGCGTGCACAATAAAGACCTTCTTTTTTTCCTTTCGGATAGCTCGGACAGCTCGAGCAATTCTTCTGCATGCAAATCCTGAAGTTTTCGGGTGTATTAGCAACCCTTGTCATATCTTTTATCCTTATTCCTGCCATATTTTGGCATCAGTTGAATTCATGCCTGCTTTTGTAATTTAATTTCAGTAAAGTTGAAATAGGCATTCTCCTTATTTCAAATAAGGTCAAACCTTAATGAGAATTTTTGCTTTTCCCGCAAAAATACATTACAATGAATTTCTTGTAATAAATGTGAAAGTTAATATGAAAAACTACCTGCGTTATTTTTATGCACTACTGGCAGTACCGTTGGCTGTTCTTCTGCGATTCGCACTAATGCCTTTGATTGGCACCGGCATACCGTATATAACGCTATTTCCTGTAACAGTCGCCGTAGCTTTGTTCGCCGGGCTTTGGCCTTCGGTCCTGACAGGTATTCTGAGTTCGATAGTAATAGACTACTTCTTTATACTGCCGCTACATACACTGATTATTGACGTTGAACATGTTACGCGAATGGCTGTTGTAGTTCTAACCAGTGCTTTCGTCGGCTATGTAGGTGATATGTTGCGCGCCGCACGTGCAAAGGCAGAGAAATACGCTCTGACATTGCGGGAAAGCCAGGATGACCTTAATCACGCCCAGGCCGTTGCTCATGCCGGAAGCTGGCGAATGGATGTTCAGCACAATGAATTGACCTGGTCCGACGAGAACCATCGGATATTCGGGATATCAAAAGGAACGCCGATGACATACGAGACGTTTCTTGCTGCCGTTCACCCTGATGACCGGGCGTATGTTGATAAGAAGTGGATGGCGGCTCTGCGAGGCGAGCCGTATGATATCGAGCACCGAATCGTTGTAGATGGCTCCATCAAATGGATGCGAGAAAGAGCCAATCTTGAGTTAGACAAGGATGGCACACTGTTAGGCGGCTTCGGGACAACCCAGGACATCACCGAGCGCAAGCAGATCGAGGATACTCTCAAATTCTTAGTGCAGTGCTACGACCCAAGTTCAGGCGAGGATTTCTTCCAATCGCTGGCATGCTACCTGGGCCAGAGCCTTGGCATGGACTATGTCTGCATTGACCGACTGCACGAAGACTCGCTGTCCGCCGAGACGGTGGCCATTTACTTCGATGGCAAGTTCGAGGATAACGTGTCCTATACCTTAAAAGACACCCCCTGTGGCAATGTCGTGGGGAAAACGATTTGCTGCTTTGCCAAAGATGTGCATCGTTTGTTTCCCATGGATGTGGTGCTTCAGGAAATGGCGGCCGAGAGCTATGTTGGCACTACCCTTTGGAGTTCTCAGGGGCAACCCATCGGCCTGATCGCAATCATCGGGCGCAAGCCGCTGGCAGACACCACATTGGCGACCTCAATTTTGCAATTAGTGGCGGTGCGCGCGGCCGGCGAACTGGAACGCAAGCGGGTGGAAAAGGAAAAAGAGGAACTTTTATATAATCTTCAAGAGCGTGTTAAAGAACTGAATTGCCTATACAGAATTTCGGCGATTGTTGAAACTCCTGATATTTCGTTAGATGAGATATTACTGAAAATAGTTAATGTAATACCATCTGCGTGGCAATATCCTGATATTACATGTGCAAGAATAGCTATCGACAACCAAGAGTATAAGACTTCTAATTACAAAGAGACAAAGTGGAAACAGGCGGCAGACATTATTGTCAATGGAAAGAAAATTGGCTGCATTGAAGTTTTCTACCTGGAAGAGAGAGTCGAAATTGACGAAGGCCCGTTTTTTAAGGAAGAGAGAGCCCTAATCACGGCAATTAGCGAACGTTTAGGGCGCATCACAAATCGCGTACAGGCCGAGGAGATGGCGCGACAGGCAAGAGATAACCTTGAAAAAACCAACCGTCAGCTTCAGGTTGAAATTGCGCATCGTAAACAGATTTCTGACGACCTGGCAAGGTCAAACAAGGATCTCGAACAATTTGCTTATGTAGCCAGCCACGACCTGCAGGAACCGCTTCGGGCCGTCTCTGGTTTTGTGGATATGCTGAAACTCCAGATGGAGGGCTCGCTCGACGCCAAGAAGACGGAATATATGAATTATATCGTGGATGGCGCTGCGCGGATGCGGTTGCTTATTAATGGATTACTGGAGTATTCGCGTGTGGGCACATTGGGTAAGCCGCCGGAATTGACGGACTGCAAAGCCGCCTTGGAGCGTGCAATTCTGAATCTTCAGGTGGGAATAAGAGAATCGGGCGCGAAGGTTACTGCCGGACCTTTGCCGAAGGTCTGTGTTGACTCCATGCAGCTTGTGCAACTGCTTCAAAATCTAATAGGCAACGCCATCAAGTTCCGCAGCGAACCGGCTCCCGAGGTCCATATCAGTGCCAGCCATCAGGATAATGAATGGCTGTTCGCCGTAACCGATAACGGTATTGGTATTGAGCCGCAATATGCACAGCGCATATTCCTCATCTTTCAGCGGCTGCATCCCCGGAGCAAATATCAGGGAACAGGTATTGGTTTGGCAATCTGCAGGAAAATTATAGAACGACATGGGGGAAAAATCTGGGTCGAATCGAACCCTGGGAGCGGTTCGACGTTTTATTTTACTGTCCCGGACACAGGAGTGAATTAACAATGAATGTAAATGCATCTGAAACAAGGCCCATCGAGATATTATTAGTCGAGGATAGTCCAAGCGACGTCACTCTGACAATCGAGGCGTTCGAGGCGGGCAAAATTGCAAACAAGCTTAGTTGCGTTGAGGATGGCGCCGAAGCAATGGCCTACTTAAGACGCCAGGGCAGGTATTCCAACGCTTCAAGACCAGACCTTATTATGCTCGACCTTAATCTGCCTCGAAAGGACGGTCGCGAGGTTCTGAAGGAATTGAAGAGCGACCCTGCTCTGAAGATGATTCCCGTGATTATATTGACCACGTCGAGTTCCAACAAGGACGTGATGCAGTCCTATGAACTCCACGCAAACTGTTACATTACAAAGCCCGTGGATTTCAAGCGATTCATCGACGTAGTTAGGTCCATTGAAAACTTCTGGCTTACGGTTGTAACACTGCCTCAAAATATATGAATCCGGTCAAGTCATTAAACATTTTGCTTGTCGAAGACAGTGAATCCGATGCCCTGCTGCTGCAAGAGGAGATCCTGATGAGCGGCATCGAGGACTTTCGTATCAGCGTTGTGCAATCGCTGCAGGATGCCGCCAGCTACCTTAAAAAGAATCATGTTGATGCGACGCTGCTTGATTTGTCTCTGCCGGATAGCTCCGGTCTTGAGACTGTTCTTCGGGTCAGAAACGTCCGTTCTGACGTGCCGATTGTGGTACTTACCGGAGTCGAGGACGAGAAAATGGGGGTCGAGGCCGTGCGAATGGGCGCTCAGGATTACCTCGTAAAAGGCCGGGCGAATGGACGGCTTATTGCTCGCGCCGTTCACTATGCTATAGAACGCAACCAGGCTGAAAAAGAAATAGAAAATTTAGCTAAATTTCCCAGTGAAGACCCGTATCCGGTACTGCGCATATCCGGAGATGGAACAATTATGTATTCCAACGAGCCCGGAACAACGTTGTTAAAGAAATGGGAAAAAAGTGTCGGCGGAAAGGTAGATGAAAAATGGTGTAGCCTGATTTCACAGGTTCTCAGTTCAAATATTGAAAAAATCATAGAGATTACATGTGAATATCGTGTAATTTCATTTGTAATTACACCAATTGCCGAGGCAGGTTACGTTAACTTATACGGCCGCGACATCACTGTCCAGCAGCAGGTGAAGAAAGAACTTCAGCAAATCCTTAAAAACCTCGAATCACAGGTCAAAGAGCGGACTAAAATCCTTTCCCGGACAGTAACAACCCTTCAAACAGAAGTAGAGGACAGAATCGCAGCCGAGCGTAATGCCGATGAGAGAGCCAGAATTCTCGATGCCTTCTTCGGGCATACAATTACGCCGCTGGTATTTCTCGACAGAAAATTCAACTTTATTCGGGTCAATGACGCCTATGCCAGGGCCTGCCAGAGAAATGCGCCGGAGTTTGTCGGACATAACCACTTTGAGTTTTACCCCAATGAGGAAAACCAAAGAATATTCGAAAATGTGGTTCGGACAAAATTACATTATGAGGTTACTGCAAAACCTTTTAGCTTCCCGGACCATCCGGAATGGGGTGTAACGTATTGGGATTGGACACTGATACCGATTTTAGATGATGCCGGCGAAGTGGAATTTCTGGTTTTTTCTCTCGAAGATGTGACCGGACGATTTAAGGCAGAAAACCAGACCCGTATCACAAATGTTCTGCTCGAGTTATTCACAAAAAAAACTTCAAGAAAAGAATATCTTGATTCAGCTGTCGAGGCCATTCGCAACTGGAGCGGCTGCCGGTGTGCGGGTATTCGAATTGTAGATTCGCAGGGATATATTCCATACGAATCCTGTATTGGTTTTAGCGAGGACTTTTTGGAATTAGAGAACATGCTTTGCTTAAATAAAGACACCTGTGCCTGTATCCGAATCATCAATAGAACCGCAGAACCTCAGGACAAAACCGTTATGACGCCGAGAGGTTCATTTTGCTGTGAGAATTCCTTCAAATTCATCAAAAAACTGACGAAAAAGCAGCAGGCGCGGTTCAGGGGCAATTGTGTACGCAAGGGATTTGCGTCCATTGCCGTTGTTCCAATCAGCTATCGCGACGAGATGCTCGGAGCTATTCATCTTACCGACGAACAGCCAAACAAGATTTCCTTTGAAACTATACAGTTCGTCGAGGAGATGTCATTTCTGATTGGGGAAGCTATTCACAGGTTTAATGTAGAGACCGATTTACGCCAAAGTGAAGACCGTTATCGCAGCCTGGTGGAACTGGCTCCGGATGGAATCGGGGTGGAAAGTGATAACAGGATAGTTTTCATTAATACCGTTGGAGCAAAAATCCTCGGCTGCGACAATCCCGCCGAAATCATCGGCAGGCCGGCTATGGATTTTGTGCACCCTGATTATGTGAAGAGGGCACAAAGACAATTGCTATATTTACAAAGGAAAAAAAGAGAATTGACGCTGAACGAGATAAAATTACTGCGAGTCGATGGAACAGTCTTCAATGCAGAAATGGCGGCAATGCCTCTTGTCTACCAGAATAAACCTGCTGCCCAGATAGTGTTTCATGATATAACAGAGCGAAAGCAGGCGGAGGAAAAAATTCTCGCCGACCAGGAACGGCTCAGGTCTCTTACCACAGAGCTTATATTGACAGAGGAACGAGAACGCAGGGCTATTGCAGCAGCCCTGCACGATTCATTGGGGCCGCTGCTTGCCTTTTCAAAAAGAGAGCTCGGTGTGCTCCAGAAATCTGCTCCTGCCGAACTGACAGGAACTTTGGACAACATTCGCGAGTTTATCAAACAGGCTATAGAACAGACCCGCGAATTGACCTTTGATTTAAGCCCCCCCACCCTTTATACGTTCGGATTGGAACATGCACTCGAAGAGTTAATTGAGCACTTTTCCGAGGAAAACAAATTAAAATGTGTATTCAGGAACAGCGCAAAGATAAAGTCTCTGCCCGATGATATAAAAATTCTTCTGTACCGTTCGGTTCATGAGTTGCTTATAAATATGGCCAAACATGCCAGGGCAAAGTCCGCACAGGTAACTCTGTCAACAATCGAAGATAATATACAAATTACAGTTGAGGATGACGGTGCAGGTTTTGATATGGCCGATATCGACCCGCAGACAGGCAAATCGAGCGGATTTGGTTTATTCAGCATCCGCCAGCGGTTGGCCCAGGTCGGAGGCCGACTTGATATTCAATCCCAGAAAGGCAGGGGAACAAAAGTTGTTTTGCTGTCGCCACTTAAACTCAAAAAAACCCAAAAAAGGAGAACCAAATTATGAGTATCAGACTTATAGTAGCAGATGACCATGTTATATTACGTCACGGCCTGAGTAAATCGCTGCAGATGGAAAAGGATATGGAGATAATTGCACAGGCCAATAACGGCCGTACTGCGGTGCAGCTTGCACAGGAATTGTCTCCGGATGTAATTATTATGGACATAGGTATGCCCGACCTCAACGGAATAGAGGCAACCCGCCAGATAGTCAAAAACTCACCGAAAGTCAGGGTTATTGCCTTGTCGATGCACTCTGCCAAGAAGTTCATAGTGGAAATGTTTAAGGCAGGCGCTTCAGGTTATCTGTTAAAAGACTGTGAATTTGATGAATTGGTTAATGCCATCCGGACAGTGGCCTCCGGCAAAAACTATATCAGCCCATCCATAAGCGGGATTCTTGTCGAAACCTGTATAACCGACGGTGTGAAAAATAAAGAGTCGGCATTTTCGACTTTAACTAAACGAGAAAGAGAGGTCCTCCAGCTTATCACGGAAGGCAAGACAACCAAACAAACCGCTAAATGTCTTCACATAAGCCCAAAAACAGTAGAAGCACACCGCCTGAACATAATGAATAAGCTTAATATTGACAATATGGCCCAACTTACAAAATACGCCATCCAGGAAGGCCTGACCTTGCCCGAACCATAAGGAACAATCCGTCTGTTACGCCTCAATCAGCGATTCCTCACGGGCATCAAGCTAATACAAAAATTGAGCATTTAAGCAACCCAAATTAAGAATTTCCCCTATTTCACATTCATCCTGCCATAACGTAAGCTACATCTCACTGGATAGTGAACATTTGTAACAAGTTGTATTTGCTTACGGCATTGAAATGCCAGAAAGGATGGAAATTATGGATATGTATAAATTCTCGAAAGTTATGCGATTGCTGGTATTGACAGCAGTTTGTGTCTCATTGGGAGTTGCCCAGGGACGCGTGCAGGCAGCAACTGTTAGGGACGCGAACAGCATTATTCAGAAGAAAATGAATCGCGTTACACCTGCACAAAGGCAGGATGCCGCAGGCCGTCAAGCTGCAGCTCGTGCCGCAGCAGTTACT
>Ga0315294_10003356_pt1 | contig 17423 bp, 36 predicted proteins | sample YL17G13_40_MG_FD_203626 | JGI IMG/M metagenome (GOLD analysis project Ga0315294, IMG submission 203626) | Sediment microbial communities from Yellowstone Lake, YNP, Wyoming, USA - YL17G13_40 | ecosystem: Environmental > Aquatic > Freshwater > Lake > Sediment | place: USA: Wyoming | collected... | reverse complement strand
GATTCAACCGTCTCCTCATGGATGGCGGGAATAACGACCTCGATATATTGGCTTTGCACAGCCGCCAACTGCGCCACCACTTGCCAGGTCCGGATAGTCGATGGCCTAATAACGGGATGCACTTAGAGGTGAAACTATGGAACAGCGGCATACGAGAGATAACAGCAGAAGAACAGTACAGACGCAAGGTATGGAACAAAGGCCACCGTCTTCCTTCCTAGACAGCCAACTGCTAGGTATGAAAACAGGGACGCCCCCAACAATGCTAAACCGGCCACTCCTAGACTCCAAGTAAGCGCATAGACTGGCGGGAAGATTAGGATATCCCCGAACTGGAATATCTCCTGCTTAGCGTAATACTTATGAAAGAAAGCGAACCCGATGAGCAGGATAGCGAACACGCCAACCATCGTAGCGATATTCACATTGAAAGCCCAGACGATAAACCAAAGTAGCCCCACCGCCTCGTTCTGAATGTTCTGAGTCTTCCAGTCCTCGATAGCAGCGAAGGCGATAACGATAGCGGACAGAATAAGATAGGGTTCCATCTATATCTCCTTCCTCCTAGCGCCCTGCTTATTCATCGTCATATGCGTCATCCTCTTCATCCCATTCCGATTCCTGTTCCTCTCCTTCTTCTCCCTCGGGCTTATCTGCATAGGCTGTCCCAATCTGATTCCACTTCTGGCGCTTCTTCTTACACTGCTTCATTACGCCCACCCCGATACCCATTAGAAAACGAAACTTCCTTAAGGTTGTCGTCATAACCACGTTCAGGCAGATGCCCTTTTTCTATAAGCCTTTGCTCTGCTGGCAATATCGCCAGCAAACAGGAGACACTACAAAATTCCCTGTTCCTAAACTTCCGCTGCTTGTATCCATAAATGACGATACCGCCGCTGCCCTTCATCTTTTTCGTATGGGCTCTCCCGCAATATACACACTCAATCTTAGTCTTCATTGTTCGCACTCCAGCAGGTATTCCAGATTGACTACCTTGAACGACAGCCTTCCGTTATTGAAGAGTGAGGACATTCCCAGGTCCACGACTTCCTTCAGGGGGCGTATGACTATCCCCTCACGCCAGACCTTCGGCGCAATCGCACTCCGCCCTACCGACTTCTTCACGAGGCTATCTATATCATCAACTAGCGTGTAGTCCCTCTCCAGTATCGGAACGGTCTCAAGGCCTATCTTGATAAAGAACTTCTCAAAGTCCTCGAAGTCAAGGTAACGGTATGCGTTGATGTCGAAGGCGCTGAAGAACAATACCTTCTTCCCGATGATGCCAAGGTTGTTGCCCTGGATGCCATTGCCGACCAGCTCTCCCTGGATGGCCCAATTGCCCCCGACCTCGCGGAGCTTCTCTTCTATCTTGGCTTCCCGGGCGAACTGCCAGAAGGCATTACCCTCGGACTCCTTCAAGTCCAGATTCCTACTGCATACTCCGAACTCCCCGTCCTTCAGGTAGTAGGTAGCCGAAGCCCCATCAACCTTCTCGGTCACGTAGCACTTCGTTCCCACATATCTCTTGAGCACGTCACCCAAGACCTGAACCCGGGTCTCGTCCGTCTTAGGGACGAATGCCGGAAACGAACCCTTGACTAGCCCAGCAAGGCAAGCAGGTATCTTAGGCTGCCACTGGGTTATCTCCAGGACCTCGGTAACGTCCTGCCCGGGCTCGAACTCCCCCTTGCCCATAAGTAGGCTCATGGGGAAGGCAATGCCCTGGGAGACCTGCCCGCGAAGGCGTACGGTCTTAATCCTGAACTTCCTCTGGCGCAGGAACTCGAACTCCGGCTTCTCTGGCAAGAGAGCGTCAATCTCACAATATACGCATCTGTCTCCGATTGCGAACTCCCCCTTCTTTACCACTAGCTGCCACCCGAGGACCGTAGCCTTTTCGATAGCATCCGCCCCAGGTATCGGTTCCAGATTCTTAATCTCCTGTATGCTTGCCAGCTTCCGCATTCGCATCAACTCCCAAATCTCTCAACGCATTATCTATCCACTCAGGTTCGAGCCTACCATTAAAGAAAGGACTCGTATCCTCGCGCTCCGCAAGCATCGTCCGCAATACCCGCCATGCCTCCCAAGCTTTCAAGATACGTTCTCCCCTCTCCCTCCACGCTTCCAGCAGGACTTTGAAATCCGTATTCGGACAATAGTTAGTGTTCTTCGCATAGCCATAGTAAGCGTGTTGTCCGGCAGGTAATCCGCATTGTGGGCATAGAGGTTCATTAGGATACTTAATCGGTTTGAGGAACAACTCCTGAAGGAATGACATCGGGTCGCCTATGACGCGCTGGACTTCGTATATCGGTGGCGCCCCTTCGGTTATCAGCGTCCTCACTAGGAGCAGGTCATCAGGCTTAAGGTTGCCAAGCTTCTCAGCTTCTTCCTTCGCTCGGCCCTGGAGCACCTTGAACTTCCTGAACTGGATATCGGGCAGCGCATTAATCATGAGCCCACGTCCTTCTCAACCAACTGCCGGATATATCGGCTGCGGGGAACCGCCCCACGTTTCTTATCCAGCTTCGCTACCGTGCTCTCACGAAGGGTTATCGGTATGGGTATCATCCATTCTTTCTTTACCTTCTTTGTCATCGTGTTTCACCTTCCGCCAGGACCCTGCCTTGATTATCTCAATGGCGCCCTTCTTGTCCTTCTCGAATATATCTATGAACTCGAGGATGCGGTCAGACCATCCCGCGATTAGGCAGGCATCCTCCTTCGGAGTCTGGAGCGTTCCATACCCGCTCAGGTCTATCGAATAGAGCTTGACCTTCGGGTTGATAGTCCTCTTGTACTTTAGGAACCGTCCAGCGAAGGAATGGGTGTAACGATATTCCTCACCAGTCATGTCCTCGTCCGTGGAGTTATAGCACTGCATATCACTGAAGAGGATTATCCTATCCACCTTGAGCTTCTTCGCCATCATCAGGTCCAGCGTCTTCCAGGCCTCAGTCGAGCCACCGAGCCGCTCTCCTTCCTCCCGGAGGTGGCGCATATTGGAGATTACCCCGTTCCTCTGGGAGAGATTGATTATCTCGGCATCGGTTCCGAACGCCATCGTTATCGGAGAGTCGCAGAGCTTATGGGCTAGCGAGAGCATCAGCGTCGAGATGTCCTTCATGGTAACCTTGGACTTGGCGCTTATGGCCGCGTCCATGCTGCCCGAGACATCAGCTATCAAGAGCGTGGCTCCATCCAGCCTAGGCAGGTTCTCCGCAGATATGTCCATCGCGGTCTCTAGCGCATCGAGAGTCTTAGTGACGCCAACAGTCTTGACTTCCTCAAGCTCACGATACGCCGAGAGGAACCGGAAGGGGAACTGCCTGCTCTTCCTAACTATCTCTGGGTCCGTCAGCTTTGCCAGGATGGGCCGCATATCCACATCATGCTCGTGGAAGTTGCGGAGGTTGCGCAGGAGCGCCATGAACGGCATCTTCGGAGCAATCTTCTCCCAGCTCTCCTTGGTGCTGCCCTTAGTTGAAATCGCTACTTCCCAGGTATCCGGAACCTTGAGTGTCCTTTCGGATATGCGCTTGAACAATCCAGACTGCGCCTTATCCTTCGGCTTCGGGTGGACGAGCTTGAGCACGTCCTTGAGCTTCACTGCTCCGTCCCGGTCATACTTGGCGAAGTGGTATTCCTCAAAGTTATGGAAGGCATCTGCCAGTCCACGCTTCAGGGCGGAAGGCATCGAGCCCTTGTCCCGCTTATTTCCCAGATGCCCTACCTTCGTCTGGAGATACGCCGTAGCCTCGGCAAGCTCATCTGCCCGCCTGATTATCCTAGGCGCATACTTCCTAACGAAAGGTTTGCAGGCAGGAATAAGGGAAGCCTCCACCAGCAATACGATTGATACGGACCGCAGGTTCAATCCGTTCCTCGCATACTCCGCGAGCTTGAGGATGAACTCAGGGTCGGTCTTGGCTACTTCCTGTATATCCGCCAGGAGCAGCTCGTCCTGGTTCTCAGCAACCAGTCCGCCTTCATCAGTCTCCTTATAGAACTTGTGCTCCTTGATGAGGCAGCTTGCCACCCGGGTATAAAGACGTTCCATCGGGGGCATCTTGAAGGCAACTCCGCCTTCATAGTTCGTAGTCCTATCAGGGTGGTTGTATATGATGGACTTGATTGACGCGCTCTTATCCAGTTTCATTACATCACCAGTGCCGAGAAAGGGCGGAAGGAGTAACAGTCGAGTGCTACCAGGTTACACCACAAGCCCGAAGGCCAGTCGGGATTTGAACCCGCACCTCGTCCTCCAGAGGGAAGTAACTCCTTCCTACACATCGGCCTTAGCAAGCGCAAGCCGAAGCCAGCGCCTATCGCTACCAATTGGGCAAGCGCCCAGTGCTGAGAAAAGGCGGACGGAGAGACGCGCCCTTGCGGGCAGCCTCATAGCAGTGAGAAGTATCTCCATCCTACACATCAGCAGTATTGTTATTTATTAAATAAATTAATAAAGGTATCGGTCATTCCCGCCACGAGAGAGGCAACGCCGAAGGCAGGATTCGGACCTGCGTATCCTTTCGGACACGGGTTAGCGACCCGTTGCCATACCATTAGGCGACTTCGGCATGGGAACGAGGAGAGTCGAACTCCCACCCTCGGTTCTGGAGACCGATAGACTACCGTTATCCTACGTCCCCATCTATTCCTTCGTCGCCTCAAGGACGGTCTTGAGACGGTTGAGCTTCTTGATATAGTAGCCGACAATCTCCGCTGCGAGGTCAAGGTTAATTGGGATATCAACTGAGATGTAACCCGCCAATTCGCCGTCCTGGTATATCTCAAAGGCATGGTTGAGTGTCCCATCTTCAAAACTCGTTTCGCTAGGATGGTCTTCAAGCTGTTCCCAAATAAGGTCATCGATGCTGCCATCAATCGCCTTTGAAGCCTCTTCAGCTTTCTTTCTGCTTTCCCCACTGATAAGACTCTTGCTTAGATTCACATACGCCATACTATCTCTCCGCCGGTCAAGGTCGCTTTCGCAACGGACACCAGCGCATCTAATTACCATAATAAGATTTATAAATGTTGCCCTTGATAATATCGTCCAGCCGGCGGGAGTTCATATGCCCGCCTGATTATAGTCACGATGATTAACAATGGTTGAAAGCGCCCTGCGACAATATATGACAAACCTTGCTGCTGGCAAGGAACGCCCTCACGACCCCTATGGCCACGCGGCGGGATTGATTGAGGACGACTTAGAAGACATCCGTGTATTTTCCCAGCTATGTTCTAAACAAGTGATGCTGGCAAACATCTCGGATGACAAGCTCCTGCGCCTTTACCAGAACGACATGATACTGCTCACAAACCTATTTGACATGGCCCGGAGGGAACCACAGCTCCAACCCTTCTTCTTCGTCACCTATTACGGATGGCTAGGCGAACTGAAGATTACCAGGGCAAAGGATGGCTTCGAGCGCTGGGCTCAGGCAAACGTGGCAGCCACCAGCATACAGCCCAAGGGACAAATCCAGGGATACGGCTCGGACCAGCAACAGCAGGGACAGGGGCAGCAGGAGAGTACCAATGTAATCCAGAAGCTCTTCCAGCGGGCTAAGGGCGCTGGTAGGAATATGGGGAAGTGATTCTATGGGCTGGCTTGAAGTGATTGGGCTTATAGCGATTGTGGCGGCAGCAACCATAGCGCTGCATTTCCTAGGGGTTTGGTGAATATGGATATAAGCGCAGTCATTCTCGTAATGGTCTGGTCTGTCATCTCATTGGGAGCGGGCTGGATTATCGGTAGGGCGATGGACCTCCACTACCGGGCAAAGCTGATGAAGCAGTTCTTCAAGAAGGACTATGGGCTGGTGGGCCTCGTCAGCAAGGATTGGAAGACAATCAAATATCGGATTGCGAACTTCTCCAAGGACTATATCCAGGTGGGCAAGAATGAGGTATGGATTATTGAGTCCAGCCACATCTATCGCCAGGACAAGCCCGAGAAGGGTTTCTATGCTGAAGAGCATAACGTGAAGTGGGAGGAAGGCGTTCCGGTCATCTATGTTGATAGGGATAACCTGAAGCCGATTGACTTCTATCCCCAGACCGGAAATGTGAAACCCGAACAGGTGGGCGCGGTCCTAAACGCTTGGGTGGCGAACGCTATGGCCAAGGGCGCCCTCGCAATGAAGAACCAGCAGATGATGTTGCTTATCTGCATCCTGGTCGGTCTGCTTGCCTTTGGAATGGCTTACATGGCATGGCAGGGAGTCAATCAGACCAATGCGAAACTGGACATCATAACCAATGCGCTTAACGGGACTATGGTGGTCCCGGGCGGAGATGTGATAGTAGGCCCGACTCCAATCCATACTCCGACTCAGGTGAGATGATGAACGAAAAGAAATGGCTTGAAGAAAAGGACAGGTGGGTAAAGGAACACCCCATCACCCTAGTAATTGGAGTGACAATCATCTTGATAGCCATTTGTGCAGTCTGCTATATCCACGATGTCATCTGGCCTCCAACCCCTATGCCCCCTGGAGAAACATTCACCCTCGGGGAAGCAGCCAGTCAGATAGGCGCAGTTCGGCTGCCCCTTTTCTTTTGGGTGCTGATAGGGATATTCCTTTGGCTGACGAAGTGGTGTTGATATGGCACGGGCTTCCAAACCAACATTCCATTCCGGTTCTGATAAGCTATATTCTGGATGGGTATGCCCCAAGTGCGGGAACAAGAGAATGGAGAAGAACGGGATGATAACCAATATCGGATACAGGCGGGCTAACGGCAAGCGCTATTGCGATAAGTGCGGAACGGGGAGATTATGATGGCAGACAAGCTCTGGTATGATGGGAAGAAAACCAAGACCATTATCTTCACCGAAGAGGATTTGAGCGTGGCCCTCAATGCGCTTGCCATTTGCGAGAAGTCAATCGAAGACAGGTATCATGCGGTAGCCACTCGGATAATGTTTCAGATGATGTGATGGTGGAACAACAGGCAGTAACAACGGTAGGGGCGCAGTACGCCAGCAATCTCCTAGCCGACTGGCTGGACTGCCATGACTGCTCAATCCAGTTCAGGGAATACCTGCTCTCCGAGAACGCGGGGTCCGCAGAAGCCAAGATGATAATGCGGGAATACATCAGCAGGCTAACAAGGCTCTGGCTGGAACTCTGGCCCAAGATAAAGGACAGGACGGAGACAACCGATTTCAAGGACTTCGCAAAGGAATACGAAGCCATGAAGCGTTACTACTACGCCCCTGAGCAGCTCGTCAAGTCCGAGAACGCCGAGGACATCTTCAAGCTTGAAGAGTTAATCCGTATTGCCATTGAGAAGCTGAGGCTGACTGTATGGTAATGGAAAACGAATACACTACTATAAGCATACTGAAGACCGACAAGGACCGCTTCGCCCACGCTTGCCTTACCCGGGCAGCGGAACAAGGCAAGAGCATCCCACACAAAGAGTTCATGACATTTCTTCTCGACAGATATGAGGGGATTAAGGAGGGAGATAATGGACAACGCGACAACGACACCGATACCCGTAAGGATAGACGACCTCGAAGATTACATAACCGAGTTACGTAAGAATAAAGCAGACACGGTATTCATCTCGGTTGAATACCCGAGGCAGGCTATCCAGAAGGACGGCAAGCCAGCGACATACCTGGCGGGGATAATCAAGCTCACCGCTTTCCTGAACAACAGGATATACACCCATCCGCAGAAAGTGAGTGAGGGAGTGGTTGAAACCGACGAACAGGCAGCGGCTATCCAAAAGACCACTGAAGAGCAGAAGGCATACATCGTGAAGGAGTTCCAGAAATCGTTCTCCGGCTGCAACATCATCAAGGGCGCGATAGGGATAGGAATATTCTAGGGGGGATTGGAATGGAACCGGTAGTGAAGTATCTCGACACATTGGGCGCAACGTCCATGCTTGGTGGATTGCTAGCCATCATCATCTGGGCTAACACCACGAACCCGATGGTGGGCCCGGCGGTATTGTTCTTTGGGGTGGGCAGCTTGCTTATCGCCAAGGCAATCAGGAAGGATGAGGAGAACACACCGAACAAGCCAATCACAACCGAGGGCTTTGCGGGAGTTGCGGGCATCGAATACGGAAAGGTCAAGGACAACAAGATACATTACCATCACGCCACCGAACACGAGCCCCACGCCGCATCATGAGTGAGGCCTATCCGCGTATGGACTATCCGGAGAACGCCAGGGAGAACCGTGTCTGCGCCAGTTGTGGTAGCCCAAGGACCATCCGTGCCTATGGAACCTTAGCACGGGGGCTCTGGTGGTGCAATCGTTGTGGGGTAAGATGATGGATGCTAAAAAGTTAATTAGTCCCGAAGACCATTTCGAGGACATAGACGAACCGGATTGTAAGTTCAAGACGAACTGTAAGAGCAAGGGCGAGAAATGCCAGCGCTGCAAACACAACGGAAACCGCAAGACGCCAACTCTTGTCCCAACTAATATACCCCCATACTCGCCTTGGTATCCATATCGCCCCGAACCGATAAAACGGATACTGCCGTATGAGCCATTCGGACGGCGCATAAGAACCAACATAACGGAGGGAAAGCCATGAAGTTCAAATACGTCCATTTCTTTTTCGAGAACGAACTCACCGAGGAACAGGAAGGGAAGTTCCTCGCCAATCTCAACTCCCTAAAGGATGAGGAGATGGCCTGGCTGAAGAATATGTATGATAAGCTGGAGAACAATCTCTTCTGGAAAGCGTTCGGAAGACTACCACCGAATAAGATTGCCCTGGACATATTGAAGATAACCCTGATGCGGCTCATGACCAAAGGAAACTATATCCGGGTTGAGAAGATAAGTCCTAAGCAATACCGCTTCTCCTATCCGCATGATGAACTGGCGCTCATCTCATTGAACCTGGGCAAGCAGAGGCTAAGGGCCGCGAAGATAATGAACGACACAATGATAATCCAAGGGTTGAAGATATTTGTATTCCCCGAAATAAAGATAAGCCCGAAGGACGTGATAATCGAGAGGGGTGAATATGAAGAAGCCGACTCGTGAAAGTAAAATATTAGTCCTTTCCGACGAACGTGCGAGATGGCAGCGTTGCAAGTGGGGCTGTTGTGGAAGCTGCAAACTAGACGGCTGCCGTTGTCAGGAGGACGGCTGCCCGCACTTCACCCTCCATTGGGATGCCGAGGTAAAATAATGGCTGGATTTAAACAAACCGTCCAATGGGAATGCGCTGGCTGTGGTAGGCATATCATCATCACAATCCACGGTTCGCTTCACGGCAATATGGAATTCCCAGGGGGGATACTCTGCTCCCCCTGCCTGAACAAGTTCGAGGGTTTGAAGAAGGATAACTCCTGTCTGAAGGAAGAACTGAAGATGGCGAAGGAGGCCTTGTCGTGCCTGAAGAAAAGATAGACGAATGGGTATTGTGGATGTGCTTCTTGATAGTTGAATGGGGGCTGGACATTCTAGGCATCCGGCGGAGATACCCTGAGTGTGTCTCCTGCGGTGAGAACGCTACTGTTTTCAAGGATAACGGAGATGCCTATTGCGAGGACTGTGACGACGAGATGATTAACCTTTATATCCTCCGGGACCCGAAGGGAAAGCCATGAGTGCGCTTGAACTTATGAGATGGCAACGACAGCAAGAGGACGAGGATGACGAAGATGGCTAAGAAGGAACGAAGCCGAAAATCTCCCATTCACGGAACGCACTATATAGGATTACTACTCTCCGAGCCTTCATTCAGGAAGGCGGTCAGGAAGGCGAGAAACGATGACTAAGAGATATCATCCTCCAGTCTGTCCCAGGTGCAATAACCTGATGATGTTCCGGGGCATGGCAGTCAGCCCGAATGGTCCGGGTATGCCAATCTATGTCTGCCCGAACTGCTCCTTCCAGGCGACGCGCTAACTGGAAAGCAGGTGGAGATAGGTTTATATATTACGGTAATTAAACTTCATCTTATAAGCGAAAGCCGAACGGTGGAATGCTTTGGCAGGGAGTTCATCCCTTCACCCTGTTCCGCCGTTTGGACCGCCAAACCGGGTGTGAAAATGGATTCAAAAAAACTAGCAAAGGTTTCCACCGCCAGTTCCACATCCGGGTTCCGTCTTCTTATAAAGAATCTCGGCAGATTCTCAGCAACAATGCAATACACCGCCTCCAAGATAAGCCCATTCGCCAGTGCGATGACATTGACTACGGTTATCGCCATGTACACCGGCTGGCCTTGGCTATGGGCTTTCACGGCATTCGTCATGGTCGCCATAATCACGATGGCTGTTGTCCATTTCTCCGGGCTCATCAGGGCCGAGCAGGAGTATATGTACGGAGAACTCCCAGGACTGAAGGAAGGGTGATTGACGATGGCTGAACGATACCAAGAAGAACTTGCTCGCTGGATTGCCGTAATGGTTTTTACGGGGTTAGCGGTAATCCGTTTGATGGGTGATTGAAGATGGCTGAACGACGGGGAATTGGAAAGGCGTGGGATAGGGTTGATGAGTTGGAGAAGGAGAACCTCGCCCTCACGAAAGAGCGTGATGAGTTGAAAGCGGGACTCAAACCAATTTCCGATGAGAAATGCGAACTCTGCGGAGAGCCACTTTGCAACGTGGAACAGGACTACGAAACCCCTATCGGAATTCACGCAGGTTGCGTTGAAAGCATACAGGACGACGTAGCCGACCTGAAGAAAGAGCGCGACGAGTTGAAAGAACTGAACACCGCACAAAACAAGATGTATTTATTGGCTGAGGACGACGTTGCCGAACTGTCTAAGAAGATTGCGAAGGCGAAGGAACTCCTAAACTCCAATGACCCACCAAAAGAGTTTAAGTGGAAAATTGGGGCGCATCTTTGCCCCGAATGGACAGATAAAGAAAAGGCAGAATGGGAAGTTCGGCGCGGAAGATTTGTATGGGCGGGTAAGGACGGACGTAAATTTATTGTGAAGGCGTTGGAGGGATGATAATGAAGACAATTAATTTCAGTGCAACCTGGGGAGACAAGATTTACAAGGACCGCTTTACCACTATCCGTTGGAATGATTACCCGGTTAAAATGGGGGACACCTGCGAGGTGAGCCTGAAGGGAAACCCATTCGCCAAGGTAGTCGTTGAGCAAACCCGTTTCCATCGGGCCTGCGATATTCCGGTTCAGATGGTAAGGAATGACCTGGGCCTATTGCCTGAATCCAATACTGATGAACAGGTTAGGGATAAGTTCTGGCAACTCCTTACCCGCTTCTATGCCCGGAAGCCCGATTGGAAAGGCTGGAACTCGATAGTCCAGGTGATATTCCTGAAGAAGATAATCGAGCCAGGAATAGATTATCGTCAAGTCGCCATCGAGAACGAGGTAATTTGAATGGACCCTGGGCTCTGTTGCTTTAGCATCTTCATAGTCCTCTTCCTGTTCTATATCGCCTGGCATATTTTCCGTTCCAAGATGCCGCCCGGATATGAACCTCCTTACGAAGGGGAGGATGAATCCTGGACCGCAGGACGTTGTGAGGAACATAATAAGCCATTGAGATATTGCGAAAGGTGCGTGGCGCACATGAAGAGATGCTGATATGGATTATACTGACCAGGTGGTTATACTGGTATTCGTCATCATTGCCATAGTCGTCGTAGTATTAACGGGCCATTTGTTATCAACGATGGACGATGTGAACAAATGCAAAGCAGACTGCGCCTCATTCAGCATGTCCTTCTTCCAATATAATGCGGGCGGATGGATGGGAACGCAAACCGAATGCTGGTGCCGCACAGCTAATGAAAGCAAACGGATAAGGTGAATCAATGGCATGGGATAAACTCAGGTCGCAAGGGTTCAACGATATCCCAAAAGCTCTATGTGAGGAGATGGAACGAGCTATGAGGAAAGGACTATGAACATTCAAATCATCGGAGTAGGAAAGATGGGGAGTGCGATTGCCTATTCATTACTCCTGATGCGCAGAGGTCTCCACATCCAGCTATACGAGCCGTTGAGAAAGAATATCAAATACGCTTATGCCGAATACCTGGACCTCCAGCCGGTGGCAAGGATAACCAGGAACGATATCTCCTTCTGGTCCAAGGAACATTATCCATGTTCGCCAGACGCTTATGTATTGACCGCAGGAAAGCCAAGGACAGACACAAGCAAGCCCAAGCTCGCACTGCTGAAGCCTAACCTAGCCATAGCCAAGCGCCTAACCAAGGACTGCCATAAGGGGCGCTATATCTTCATAGTCACAAACCCACCCAACGAGATAGCCGAAGCCCTGGGCGATAATGCAATCCCCCTGCGGGACTGTACGGATAAGCTACGAGCAATCGGAGGGCGCCAATTCTGGGACACTAGCCCCAAGCAAATCAACGAGTTCGTCCTGACGCACAAGGGACATACCTCTTGGACTCCGGCCTATGCTTGCGCTCACGAGATACTGAAGGTGATGGAATATGGAGATGATTGAAATGCCTAGACAATCCAATGATGACGGCCTCAGCATACGGCATCTTGCGGTCTGGGAAACTAATAGTCAAGGGGTGTGATTGAGATGGAACCGACAGTAGCAGAGTGCCGCTTCTGCGGCAAGCTATACGAGATATACGACATGATGACTGGCGACCAAGGTTGCTGCCCGGCCTGCCGTGCCGAAGCAAAGAAGAACAGCGGGACGGATAAGGGCTGGAGCCTAGGCAGTCTCTTCGGGAGTGGTGAGATAGGCAAGTAGGTTATTCAAATGAGAACTGAAGCGCATATACGGAGCATCCTGGAGTCTTCCGAAAGCAAAGCCGGAGAGCAGGTCTGGCTAGCAGAATCGCGGAAGGCGCTACCTTACGACGCATATACTAAGGATGAGATGGCGTTGAAGATGCGGCAGGTAATAGCAAGCATCCTGCGCTGGGTATTGGAGGAGGAGACCGATGAAGAAGAAGCCAAAGCGAAGGCGTTGTAAATGCTGGTGCGGGCTGCTCCTGGCGCCTGAACCCGGGTGGCCCGCCAATCCAGCCCTGCGAAGCGATATGCGCTTCAAGTGTGGGCGCTGCGAGAGCGTCATGATATACGATGACAAACAGCTTGAACAGCACAACCAACGGGTATCGGATTCAATCTGGCGCCACCAATGGGAGAACGAGTTCAGGAGACTAGGGAAGCATAACATAATGCTGCTCGGCAGGTTCAAGCCCCAGGGAGATTATAGCAGGGCGATAGAGAAGGGAGTTGGCTAATATGGTTTATCGTTCGATTGGTCGTCCATGTAAGATTTGCGGAAAGTGGATTAACGGAGGCATGGGCGTGGCTTCGCATATGGCGAAACATACAAGAGAAAGAGAACGAGAAGAAGGGAGTGGTTGAATGACTGATGTTCAGGATAAGGTTTTAGAATGTATTGAGTTGGAGAAGCAACTCACCAAGAAGAATGAGCGCATAAGACAGCTCGAAGGTTATATGCGCATAAACCTGAAGGAGTTCATGAGGGCAGTCCAAGATGCCCTAACCTATTGGGACCGCTCACTGAAGCTGGAAGCCAGGGTCAAGAAAGCGGAGATGGTCATGCGATATACAAAGCACAAGCTCCGCACGGAGAAGACAATCAAGGCTGACTTGATACGGAACATGATAGAGGCCTATGACAAGGAATACGACAGAGTTGATTGAATGGAAAATGTTTGTGTAAAATGTCACGCTCCGCTTGATTGCGTTAAGGACTATAAGTACTACGATAGGGAACTAGACCGGGGAATAATTGGAACATTATGGTTTTGCCCTCGTTGTGATGAGGAAGATGAACGGAAAGGAATAGCCGAGCGGGGCTACTTTATCGCGGAGGGATTGAGATGAAGGACATTTACTCAGACTTGAATGGTGAAGTCGTCGTAACCGAACTAGGCTGCAAGCGGGTTATCCTTTATGATGGGACAAGCAGGAGGAACCCTACGTTGATTATAGATAACGAACTGATGGCCCAACGGATAATCGCATTCCTTAAGAACATAGACTGGCGTGAGGAGAAGGAACCAAGCGCCTACAAGAAGATGGAATGGAAGCATCTGAATAGGGGAAGTGGTTGATACGCTCGAAGTAGTACTAGCCGTAAATGGAAAGGAGATAGACCGCATAAGAATAGTGCGCATAAGGGGCGAGGAAGGCGAGAGATGCGAATACAAGGTAAGTGGTCTAGACTATACGATTACACACAACACGAAGGCAGGAGCCCGGGCGCTAGCTGCGAAGGCGCTGCGGAAGAAGATAAAGAAAGCTGTGGAGGGATAAGATGCCAGCAGACCGGAACACTATTGGAGAGTTCGAGAACTTCTTCAGTTACCTACGGGAGATTATCAACGAACACGCTGACCTAACGAAAGAGAAGCGCTCGTGGGTGAAGATTGGATGCTCGCGCTGTATGGAATTCAGTAGGGAGCTAGAGGAAGGTAAGGCACGGGAGCGTGGCCTACTGGATTCAAATGAACGCTGGCATGATGAGAATGATAGGCTGAACGCAGCCATATGGCGTTTGAAAGGAAGAGTGGACAAGGCGAGGACGATTTACCATGAAGGGAAAGATGACGGAAAGGACATAGATGCCATAGCAAAGGTATTCGGATGGGTTAGGTGATGAAATGGATGAACATGCCGCCGGAGTACTAACATTCGCAATCTTTTGTATTGCCATCACTATTATCATCGGGGTTGCTATAGTCCTGCATCCACCAGAAACGAACTGTTCCGAGCATCAGAACATGACCGTCATAGATATGAATACCCAGCAACATCTCTGGTTCAAGGAGGACTATTCATCGGGCATCATCTGGGTAAGTATCCCGCCAGTCACAATCTCCGCACCCCACAATACATATGAGTACGGAGTATATTGCATTTGGAATTGTTCGTTGCCCCAATCCGTAATAGATTGTAGGCTCAAGCGCCTTGGCAATTGTTCCATTCCAGAAGAGTGCGTAGCAACCTGTGGTGGCTATTGAATGGCAATCCTAGATGACCTCCTGGGCTGGGTAATCGTGCTAGGCGCATTGGTTCTAGTCTATGAGAAGATGGAGGTCAAGATGAAACCGATAATCGAGAAGTGGAAGCCTAAGGTCGAGAAGCTAAAAGAAAGGCTCAAATTGGCCCGGGGCAAATACAACAAGTGGTTTGGAGGCAAGAAGGATGGAGCAGGAACCGACAGGGGCAAAGATGTTCCAGAGGACGGAAAAGGTATGGGACCAAACAAAGACAATCCTCCAGGAATATCCTTCGTCTCGTGGAAATGATATGATACTCTTCTGGCGCTGGCTCAGGAGATACTACCCAGAGGTCAAGATAACAATGATGACCTTCAAATCCCTACTCTCCATTCCCTCCTTCGAGACAGTCCATCGGAGGTCGCAGGAGATAATCAATGCCCGGAAGTGCGATGGCTGTGGAGCCACCTATCTCCATCAGATTAAAGAGTGCGAGAAGTGCGGCAAGATAACACCGGGCCTGCCGGTCTATCCCGAACTCCAGCCAACCATGAGAACCAGGCGCAAGAGATATCGGAGGGAACAGGCATACAAGCATTATTACGGACAGGGAAAGCTGACGCTTGAGGACTACATGATTGAGGAGGGTGATTGAAGATGGCTGAACTGAAAAATCTATGTTGCCGAGAATGTAAGAAACGGATAGGTAAAAAGAAATGGACAATCGCGCACGTTGGCGCAGGATACGGTGGCGTGATGTGCGAAGATTGCTGGACTGGGTATGGGTGATTGAAATGGAACACTACCAAGGATATAGACAATAGTGTGGAAGGGTCAGCCGATGTTGGGCGTGATACGCAGGAAGCCTTCGCCGTTGGCGCAGGGCACGACCATTCAGCGAAGTTCAAGGAGGGTGATTGGAATGGCTGAACGAAAACCGAAGAAAGGAGGATGTAAATGGGGCGGATGCCACGAACCATTTGTAAATCCAATGCTGGGCAGTATGCCTGCCAAACACATAGATGGAGAAGGACTATTGGGTGTGAAAGGCAAGACCTACTATGAGTGCTATATCTGTAATGCTTTTTATGACCCAAAGACGGGCAAGACAGCACATTGGAAAAAGAGTAAGAAAATTGCGCGAGGACAATCGGAAGGAATGTGGCGGATAGGGTGAATGAAAATGGCTGGACTTAAACCGAATTGGCGTAAGATGGAGAAGGTGATTGAAATGGCAGATGAATGGACAAATACGGTGAAATAATAGAGAAGGGTGATATGAAATGATGAGATTGGTAGCAACGTTGACTGACAAAGAAAGCAGATTCATCATGACGATGTGTGAAGAGTATGTTGAGAATCTTGGCCACGGCATTACGATGCGAGGCAACATTCGCATTTATCCGTCAGAACTGTTGAAACTTGACAATAAAGTAAGAGAACTTAGAGAGGCTACAAAATGAACATGACTGACATTGAAGGGTGATGCAATGAAAGGCAAACGTGTAACAGAAAACGGCAAAGATGCGATGGCAAAATACGACTGGCACAACTACGTAAGAAAAGAACGACACGACGAATTCGAATTTATGTGCAAGAAAAACTGCTTGGACTTTTACAGTTGCGGTGTTGTGTTGTCAAGTCATCTAATAATGTCAGATTTGTATGACGGACTAACACCAAAAGACGCGCATGACTCAGCGTTCAAAACAATGACAGGACATTCTGGCGCTAGTGCTAGCATGGTCATTTCTATAGTTAAACACTTTTCGCCACGCGGCGAAGAGTTTTACAAATGGTACAAAGAGCAAGAGGGACATTGATATGGCGAAAAAACTTAACAATTGTCCATATTGCGACGAAAAACGCAAAAAGAAAGAACTCAAGATAATAAAGCTTGCAATTAAAACAGTGCTCAAAAGATACGGCGCGAAAAAGATGAAAGCAATTATGCAGCAAGACATTGCAGACAACGGCTTCCCGATGGTTGTTGAATGCATTGTTTTCTTCACATTCAGAGACAAAGACCCGCCAGTCATTTCTACTGGCTGGACAGACAGGCCAAGAGTGACGATGTTTCACAGAGCGTGGACTGAGATGAAGTTGCCAAAGTATGAGAAATCAGTGTTTCACGAGGATTGACAATGACTAAGTTTTGCAAAAATTGCATTTTACGAGATTGCAAGTGTGAAATCGTGTATTGCGAAGGCAGATGGTGGCATGTTGAACGAAGCAAAGAAGGCGTTCATCCGAAATTGACATTGCATGAACTTTGCACGATAACAGCAGAAAGACCAACGTTTGCCCCAGGGCGCGGCCAAGCTTAGAAAACTACATTACGCGATGCGGATGTTCGAGTGAAACAATGCCCTACAAAAACCCGGAGGATAGGAAGAGATGGCTAGCTGAGCACCCGCAAGCTGACTACCTCCGGGCATGGCGCAGGGGAGAACGTAAGCGCCATAAA
>Ga0315294_10003353_pt1 | contig 17436 bp, 16 predicted proteins | sample YL17G13_40_MG_FD_203626 | JGI IMG/M metagenome (GOLD analysis project Ga0315294, IMG submission 203626) | Sediment microbial communities from Yellowstone Lake, YNP, Wyoming, USA - YL17G13_40 | ecosystem: Environmental > Aquatic > Freshwater > Lake > Sediment | place: USA: Wyoming | collected... | reverse complement strand
GGGGCTGGACGAGAGGGTCATCTTGGACGAGGCGGAATTCCAATCGAGACATGCGAAGGCGGGACAGATATGGGAATCATTCCTCAAGGTGAAGCTCGACGAGCTCGAGGATCGGTACGACATCACCGTTCCTTTCAAGAGGCGCGTGGAACGCATGGCCATCAAGAGGATGGAGAAGGCGATCAAAATAAGGAAATGATGCCGCTCCGGCAATAATGGGGGCATGACTCCGGAGCCAGTGCAAGGCCATGGATTCTGAATTCCAATCCTGCCAGTTAGAAAAATCAAACCTCGATGAACATATCCCAGTTCTTGAAATCGAACTGGAGCTTGCAGCTTAGCCGACTGAGATAGTCTCTGCCTATCAAAGACGGATATGGATAGTCGATACGTCTGACTTTGCCGCCGCTGTGTTCCTCTTCGCGATGGTTTAGGATAACGGATATTTCTTCCAGCTCAACCTCATGGAGATGGTGTTCCTCGTTCATCAAGCACACCATCACTGGACCTTCAATTTCCCTGGCGTTCCCCTTTCCACCGATCCCCATATGGCGGATGCCCGGAGTCGGGAGGCTCCTGGCGTCAATCCCCATCTTCATGACATCCGGTTCTCCGAGGCACGTATTCGAATTCCCGGTGTCGATGAGGAACTTTACAATTCCGCTCTTGCCAAGAGTGGGGATTGAAACAAAACCTTCGGCATAGGGTTCATTGTCGCGTCCCGCCATTTTCTCGATGCGAATCCGAGGCAAAGGGATCACCCCTTCACAGAATCCATCGCTCGTTCTCGCCCGTTATGAATTCGATGGCCATCACTGGGAGATTCTTCGACTCCTTTGTCCTAAGAATCCGGAACAGGCGTGCCTGGTCATCTGAAGAAGTGACAATCTTGCCGTTATGGACTGCTATGAATTTGTGAAGATACTTCTGCCTGAGCTCCGCCATATGCTCCGAAACCCATCGCGTGTTCTCAGATGCGGAGAGGATTTGGGAAACTATCTCGTCGTGATTATGACAACAAATACTCGATGCGGAAGATTCCGTTGGATTGCCCATGGCGAACATGCTCTATGACAACCTTTTATCCTTTATATTTTTGTATCCACTGCAATTAGTAGCTGGCAAAGGACATTTGATCGCCCTCTTGAGTGAAATGCCCCCGCTCTAATTATTACCCGTAAGTGCGTATTTCTTGGATATCAGGAGGTCTATCATACTTTCCCATAATTCCCAAATAATCCCTTTGCCGTATCTTCTAACCGAGTCAGAAGGAGATTCGAGCACATGCAGAGAACGAAGGTCGCCTCTGAGAGCATGAAGAGTGAACTGACGGCATGGAAGATTTCGCAGAAGGACACCCCCTTCCCAAGAAGAGAGTTTCAGGAAAGGCTCGCTCGCCTTAAGGCAGCCATGAGGAGCAACAATCTGGACATTATCTTTCTATCTTCTCCGGAGAGCATGTACTATATCAGCGGATACAAGAACGAATGGTACCAGGCGCAGAGCAGTACGGAATGGCCCCCGGCGTCTGGCATCGCAGTGCATGTAGATCATCCTGGGCTCATCCTATTCGAAACCGAGGAAGAATATCTCCTCGCGCATTACACATCCATCGTAGAAGACATCAGGGGATTCTTCGAGGATGAGGAATCTGGTTCAAGGATGACGAATTGGATTGCTCGGGAGTTGAAGGGTGAGGGGTGGCTGCCGGGAAGGGTTGGGCTGGAGATGTGGAGCTATCGTCCCAATAGGCCGGTCAGCGAGGCTTTCCAGAAAGAACTTGAGAAGAGGAAGTGCGTCGTTGTAGATTGCAGCAGAATCGTACGCGGCTTGCGCAAGGTGAAATCTCCGCTCGAGATCGAGTGCATCGAGAAGGCCGCGAAGATAGGGGAAATAGGAATCAGAGCTTGCATGGAATCGATGAAGCCCGGAGTCACGGAGCTGGAAGTCTGGGGGTCGATGATGGCGGCGATGGCGTGCGCCGGAGGAGAGAATCCGTCGATCACGCTCCCGGTATCGTCCGGGCCCAGGAGCGCCCTCCTGCATGCATTGGCCACGAGGCGAAAAATCAGGAAGGGAGACCTTGTCATAACTGATCTCTGCGGCGTCTACAATCGGTACCATGCGAACTACGCCAGAACTTTCTCGGTGGGAAGGCCAAGCACGGCAATCAGGAAGGGCGTTCATCTGGCGGCGGGCGCCTTCGAGGTCCTTGAAGATCTGATCGAGCCGAATCTGCCAGTCGAGACGCTCATAAAGACAATGAAGGAATACTATGCAAAGGTCGGAATCGAGAAGAGGAGGTGGTGGTGGGGCGGATACGAACTCGGGATAGCCTTCCCGCCGGACTGGGTAGGGGAGTTCGTGTTCGATCCGACGGTCGACCCAAGGGGTGAGCGGTTCGTGCCAGGCATGGTGGTTAACTACGAGAGCAATTTCTATCTGCCCGATAACGCAGGCATGGCAGTTCTAATAGACACGATGATTTTCAAGAAGTCGGGCGCGAGGATTCTTGGCAGCAATATTCCATTCGATGTGATAGAAGTCTAGTGCGGAGCCAGTGTCCTGGTTCTTCGGAGGGTGAAATCGTGAGCGGACGTACGAATTCATTCGACCAATGGGGAAAGGCGGATGGAACGGAGGAGGTCCTTTCGCTCTCTCGCGAGCTGATAAGGATACCAAGCGTGTATACGAACGAACGTGACATCTCTCGTTTCATTCACACCAGGCTCAGGAAGTGGGGTCTGGCTCCGAAATATGTCGATGTTCCTGGCCACGGCCCCAATGTAGTTGCTGAGATCGGCGATAGGAGTCTTCCTGCAATAGTCCTTAATGGCCATATGGACACGGTGGAAGTTGTCCGTGGCTGGAGACATGATCCGTTTGGAGCCAAGGTGGAGAATGGCCGTTTGTACGGCCTTGGCGCACTGGATATGAAATGCGGTGTCGCGGCGATGATGATCGCCATCAGGATAATCGCAGAGTCGGAAGCAACCGAAGGCTTTCGCGTTGTGTTTCAGGCGGTCACAGGGGAGGAGGACAGTGGAATTGGAACGGATACTCTGATAGCCGGAGGTTGGTTTAAGGGAGCGAGAGCCGTAATAGTCGGTGAAGGATTCGGGGGGCTGGGTGCGCTCACAAACGGTCGGAGGGGCGGGTCGAGATACGAGATTCAAGTAATTGGCAAGTCAGCGCATGGTGCAACCCCTCAATTGGGAATCAACGCAGTTGTCGATGCCTCCAGAGTCGTAAGTGTGCTGGAAAAAATGAAAATGAAGAAGGCTAAAGGGTTGCTGAGCGATCTCTTTGAGCCTTTAGTCGAGTCTCAGATGATCCAGAGAATTAACGGAGGAGCGGAAAGCCTCAGCGTTCCGGACGAGTGTACGATAGGGATCGTCAGAGCGACATTGCCAAATTCGAAGTTGGACGTATCTCCACAGATTCGATCGACAATTAAGAAGCTGGGCCTACGAAGCAAAGTCGAGGTGCAGTTCATGAACGAGCCCGGGGACATCCTATATCCATTCCTTACCCCGCCATCTTCGGACTTGGTCAGAATAGCGTCAAGAACAATAGAGAAGGTTACTGGGAAGAAGCCTACAATCGTCTGCGGTGTATCTGAATGCGACGACAATCTGATTGTGCACAAGTTGAAATTGCCGACTATATCGATGGGGCCGGGTGAACCCGTAGAGAATGGCGGGTATCATCAAGCAGAAGAATCCATAGAAGTCTCCCAATTGGGTTATGCCGCAAGAATTTATTTTGACACGATGCTCCATCTGGGTTCTCGAATATCTGTCCATGAATAGTTGAGGGGATTGCGTACCTGAGCAATTTCCTCCTTGATTCCTTCTCAGACTTGACTTGCTGGCCAGTGAGAGGTTCAAATCCCTCTGCCCCGACCCCTACGGGAACATCCCATCGAGCTCCATAGCATTATAATATTCATTATGCATTAATTATCATTTTGATAATTTAAGCAGATAGGAATTAATAGTTCCTGCCGTATTGTTCAGATGAATGAAAGCGGAATTGCTGAGTGAGCTCCAGAAACACGTGCTCTTCGACAGACGGGCTGTCGCAGGCATGGTCAATAATGAGTCATACGCAGGGGTGCTGCTGCACAGGCTCAAGGTGGCCGGAGAAATCCAAGAAGTGGAGCGGAACAGGTACACTGTGCACAAGGACCCGTTCCTTATCGCTTCGAGGATTGCGTGGCCGTCATACATTTCGATATGGAGCGCGCTGAGATACCACAACCTGACCGAACAGCTGCCTCAGGCGATCTGGGTCGTCACGACCAAGAAGAGGCGGAACGCAAGGATCGAGTTCGCCGGCACGGAGATCTCCTTCCTAATTGCATCGCCAAAATACTTCTTCGGGTACGACAAGATAGGCCTCAGGGGATTTGAGATATTCATCGCTGACCCTGAGAAGAGCATCATCGACTCCCTGCTGTTCAGGAAGGTCTCCGTCTCGGAGATATTCGAGATCCTCAGCAACAATCTGGGGACTCTCAGGAAGGGCAGGCTGGCGGATTACGCCGTCAGAACCGGCAACAGGGCGCTGATCAAGCGGCTGGGGTTCATGCTCGAGAGGCTCGGCGCGACCGTTGACGAAAGGCTGAGGAGATCCGTCGATTCCTCCCGGACCCCCCTTGAATACAACCTGCCGTCCGCTGGCAAGGTCGATAAAGAATGGAAGGTCGTGGAGAACGTGAGACTATGATATCCAGAGGCGAGCTGCGGGGGATCGCGGAACGGAAGAGGCTGTCGCTGGAGAACGCCGAGAAGGACTATCTCCTTGACCTCCTCCTGTTCCAGATCAGCACGGAATCCGGGAATTCGCTGGTCCTAAAGGGAGGGACCTGCCTCTACAAGCTGTCCAGCCTGAACAGGTTCAGCGAGGACCTGGACTTCACGCTCAACAGCCGGCGGCTCGACGAGGAGGCCCTGGCCAGGAAGATCGTCAGGCGCCTTTCACTGATAGGAATCGAGGGCAGGGTGAAGGAGATCGAGCGTTCTGGGAACGAAATCAACATCAGGTTCCTTTTCAATGGCCCGCTGTTCGATGGCGGCCAGAAGAGCCTCTGCCGCATCGTCGTGAACATCAGCCAAAGGGAGAGGGTGATGGAGGAGCTGAGGCGAGAGATGGTGATGCCATCATCCAGGGAGATCTCCTCTTTCCAGGTCTATGCGATGAGCGAGAGGGAGATCGCGGCGGAGAAGGTCAGGGCGATCATGACGAGGAACAAGGCGAGGGACGTCTTCGACCTATGGTTCCTCACGAGACGCGGAGTCGTACCTGATTTGCCCATGGTCGGCAAGAAGCTGAGGATTTACAAACTGAGTTTCTCGCTGGAGAGATTCATTGCGAGCATCGACGAGAAGAGGAAGTCCTGGGAGACCGATCTCAGAGGATTGATTATCGGCGAGCTGGTGGACTTCGAGAAGGCCAGGGATGAAATCGTCGCCGAGATGCGATGAGGGCATCCGTCTGACCGTTTCATCGTTGATTGCCAATCATTGTATTATCGATTTTAGAGTGATTTGCATTAAAGCTAAAATAATAGTAAAATATCCCGCTTCGCTCCAAATATTGTCTCGTGGCAGAACAACAGCACATACTTTCTGTCCAATTCCTCTCTGTGCTGATGCCACCGCTGTGATGGGAGCATCAGAGAATACGATGGCATCCGCTGTCATCAATATCACTCAGAACCTTATTTGATCAACCTATGATCACCAAAGATGACGGGTATCACAATATTCGGGAGATCTCTAAGAGTTTCCTTTCCACCATCTTCTCTAACGGATCATATTCCGGCAATTCCCTGAGTAGATTCCTGAGATCTCTCGTCCAGTTTTCTTTGCTTTTGCGTGCGTTTTCAACCGTCTTCTTCGCATCAAACTTCTCATCATAGTAGGCGAATTTCCTTTCAAGGACTTCTCCGTCGACCTCGACCCCCTTCTTGAAAAGGAACCAGACATCGTATAGGTCCCTTGCCGCGGATCGGCCGCCGAGCGCGTGAAGCTTCTCAGCAAGGATCTCCTCGAGGCTCATGATCTGCAACTCTGCTGGACCGAAGCCATACGAATCTATGATTATCTTTCGAGTCGGCTCTTCAACCAGGTTGTCGCGGAAGCTGAGGTCGAACCGGATTCTCTGAGGGTGGGCCAACGGTCCGATGAATCTGACCGATGTCTTCAATCCGGCTGAGGTTTCTTCTTCCTCGATCCTCTCGAATTCAATGCCCTCAATCCCCCTCCCTTCCAGCGCGTCGCGGAGCATGTCGACGCATTCCTCCTTCGCCGTCTCAAACACAGAGAAGTCAAGATCCTCGGAGAATCTCGCCTCCTTGAAGTAGACTTTCTTTATGGCCGTGCCGCCCTTGAAAACCAGGTGCTTTGTCAAATGGGATTCGGAGATCACTTTTAAGGCAGCGGACAGCGCGATATCTTTTTTCCACTACTGCCTGCGGAATGCCTTCCTTGACCGCCGCCCTCTTCAATTCATTCGGTTTGATCATTAGAGATCCCTCCATTCAAGAAGCTCTTTTTCGGGTACGTTCAGAAGTAGTCCCCATTTGGCCGATTTGCCCAACGCCTTCTTGGGGGCGGAAGGATCGAGCCAGCGCCAGCCAACTATTTCTCCAGGCTTCAACTTGCGCATTCCAAGTAGTTCGGACAGGTAGCCGAGCCTCCTCCTTGCCGCGTCGCTCGAGCTCGACGCGAGCGCTTCGAGCTTCTTCCAGTCAAGTTTCTTCCTCGCGTTCCATAGCGCCTTGCATGCTTCTTTGACACCCCCGCTCTTTTCGGGAAGCGACAGGCAGTCCAGCACGAGCTGCTCGATCGTGGCGACTTTGACCGCAGTCTCGCCGATCATCTCATCCCTCCACTCTCCCAGGCGACGGACCTTCGTGAATTCAAAGCGAGTTTGAAGCGCTTCGAGCGTGCGCTGCCTCGAGGTCGTCACTACCTGCACCGTGATCGGGATCTGCTCGGTGAGCCCATAGTGGTTCAAAGCCGACCAGAAGCCGACGTAATACTCCTTACCCTCCATGAGCTTCGGGACCGTCGCAAGGGCGTCTTCTGTCCAAATCCCCTTTCTGCCAGCCTTCATGGGGGCGAAGAGGTAGATTCCGCGCTTAAGTCGGATCAGACGTTTCTTTCTCGCTAGCCTGGAAGCAAGTTTCCATGCCTGCTCTTGCGATAGGTGCATTGTCCGAGCCAGATCCGACAGCGTCAGGACTCCTGCCTCCGACTCCTCAAGAGCGAAAAGCGCGTCTAGTTCCATGTTGCCAAATCTTATTTTTTGCATACCGAAACTGCTCTCTAAGGGTAGTAAGTAGCAACAAAGTATTTATGTGTTTGTAGGCATTTCCGCACAGTTGCAGCATCGTAGAACTAGGAGACAAAGGGAAAGGTTTCGGGCCCGCTGATGCGGGGTCACTGACCCTTCCGCCGTCTCACGTTATTCATGCAATTAGTTGCACATAAATCTTATGCACGGAATCAGTCGACATCTCTTATTATCTTGCGAGAGTAACTTTCGAGAGGGATTTAGACCTGCGACATGAAATGCAGCCCCTGGCGGGATTGTTTTTTGATGAGCCGCATGATCCATGCTTTACCCACCAGGACTTACCTGCGATTATCAATCATCGCGCTTCGGGATAAACCTATCTTACGGAAGTAGCTTTGAGATCAGAACAGGGTTTCTGCTCTACTGGGAGCATAGGTAAATCCTATTTTACTTAAAATCAGGAATATAGGTAAAGTTGAGTTTACTTATGCGTATGCAATAAATGATATCTGCTTAGGAGAGACAGTGCCGATGCGATTCCATTTCTCCGCTATCTGTCCCGGGTTTTGTCGACGATCGCCGAGGACGAAAGGAAGCTCCACAGCGGCTGAAGGCCTACCCTGACGTCCCCGAAGGCCATGCCCCCCTCCTTGTCCTTCGTCACCAGCAGCGCGCGTTTCACGCCGTGGACGTTGCAGAATCTTAGGAGCCCTTTCGCGTCGGATTTGTAGATGCTCGCCTGGTACTTCACCTCGATGGGGAGAGGGCCGCTCCTTGTCAGGCAGACGAGGTCCACCTCGTTGCCCTGGACGTCCCGCCAGAAGTAAGTCTTAGTCATCCTCGAGAGGTGATTGTACGCCGCGGTCTCGGCCAGCCTGCCGAGCTCCGGCCCCCTCGTGGATTCGTCGTACCCGAGCATCGACGAGATGAGGCCGGTGTCTGAGAGGTACGCCTTCTTCGACGACCGCGCCTGCTTGACCTCGCTCTTCGTGTAATTGTAGCAGATCGAAGCGAGATGCGCCCTCTCCAGCACGGACAGGTACTTCGACGCCGTCTGGGGCTTCATACCGATGGCCGGGGCGATGTTCGCCAGTTCGATCCTCTGAGAGCTTATCGAGGCGAGTATCCTCAGCAGGTGCATGAGGCTGGCGGGGCTCGCGACGCTGTCCGCCTCCGGGAGATCGTGATAGACGACCCTCTCCAGCACTGATTGGCGTATGTAATTGTGCACCCTGGCGATCGATCCCTCGTCCACGATTTCCGGGAAGCCCCCTCTGACCAGGTAGTCGTTGAGGTTCCTCTGGACGTCGCTCTTCACGAGCCTCACCTTCTCGGGGGCCGCCTTTCCGGAGCCGATTGGCGGGAGCGCTGGTATGTCGATCCCCCTGAACTGGAGGAACTCGCGGAACGAAAGGGTGGACATCCTCACATCGAACGCCCTGCCTGCCAGGCTCTCCGCCATGCCCTTGTGCACCTCCAGCGACGACGAACCCGAGGCGAACATCTTGACATGCAGGACCGTCTCGTACAATCGCTTGAGCATTACGGGCCAATCGCGGACGAATTGGACCTCGTCGAGGAAAAGATAGGCGGGCATTCCCCGGGTCGGCTTGCCTGGATGGACGTTGTCCAGATAGTAGGCGACCACGTCTTGGAGGACGGAATGTTCGCGCGAGAGTATCTCGTCGAAGGAAAAGTAGAAGATCCTCTTGGGGGCAGTCCCGCCATCGAGAAGCTCCTGCATGAGCAGGATCATCGCCGTCGTCTTGCCCACCCTTCTCGGCCCGGTGACCAGCACGATCTGTCGGCCATCCAGGTAGCTCCGCAGCTCATCCAGCGCGTCCCTCGGCTGGATCTTCTCGATGTGCTCGGACAACCCGCCCCCTTTCCAATGCGGGTTGGAGAGGATGATCTGCCTGACCGTCTCATCGTTCATGACCAATCATTGTATTATCGATTTTATAATGATTTGCATTAAAGCTAAAATAATGGTAATAAAATCCCGTTTCGCTCCAAATATTGTCCTGTGGCAGAACAACAACACCTGCTTTCTGTCTTAATGCAGGACAATATCTGATAGTGCTCCAGCTCTAATGGGAGCACCCGTCTGATTCCAGTCAATGAGAAGGTTTATGCCCCTCAATTCCAGTGTGCAGGCAGATGGCAATCTCAGACAAGCGGATTGAAGGACAAAGCAATCCTGGTATTCGCATCATCTACACGATAGGCTATGAGGGGAGAAGCCTGGACGATTTCTCCAAGGAATTGGAGTCCAACGGGATCAAGCGCCTGGTCGACGTGAGGGAGATCGCACAGAGCAGAAAACCTGGTTTCTCGTCAAAGAGAATGTCGCAGGACCTCCCTGGCAAAGGCATTGAATATCTGCATGTCAGATCGCTCGGATCGCCGAAGACCATGAGAGAGGAATTGAGGCAGACTGGCGATTTCGGCAAGTTTGCCGACGCCTATGGGAAGCACTTGGAGCTCCAGGTGGAGTCACTCGATGCGTTGCTGAGAAATGCGATTGAAAAACCAACTGCCCTGATGTGCTACGAGCGGGAATCGACAAGATGTCACAGAAGCATTATCGCGTCAAGACTCGCTGGGCTGGGTTTCACCGTAATGAATCTTTAGGTAATCAAGGTCGCCTAATCCTCAATATGCTAATGACCATGAACGATAAAGGGTGACGCGCCAGATTTCCAACCAGGAAAAAGATCTCCTGGTTTCTCTCATGCGCGAAAAGATTCTCCCTTCATATAGGTCTATGACTGCCCGATATCAGAACTTCCAGCCCTCTCTTCTGAACAATTCCATTCTATCAATGCATTCGACATCCATCTTCTCGCATACCAATGGAATCTTGATTTTCTTCCCCCGTTTCCTCTCATCCGTCACGACAATCGTTCTTCTCATCACCCCATCGATGGTTGTCATTGTTTTCTGTTCCAAAGCCAATGCGATGACAAAAGGGTCGGCATCGGGCGTTTCCTTCTCAGGGTCGACTAATGCAGGGAATTTCTCCTGGATCTCCTTGACCTTCTGAATCTGAGTAGTATTCAGTCGCTTGAACATTCGTCGGTTCTCTTTAGTCCAAATAATTAATTCGTCGTCCAAATGCCCCATTTCAATCTCATTCATGACTTCTTCGGGGGATAGCAGACGGCCTTCGTCAATAAGTGCTTCAATCTTCTTCCAGACGCCAGGGAAAATATCCTTCGGGGATTCCATCTTCAGGTTGATGAGAGAAGATGTATCCATTACATAGAAATTCTCGATCGTGGTCATATCGCTTTACTCATGACTTTTTCGATGTTGCTCATGTTGACGGAGAGAAAATCCATCGCCTCGTGATAGGTAATCGTTCCATTCGCAATGTTACTGGCAACTAATCCTATGAACTTCTTCCCTTTCTCCTGTAGGCATCGTCGATCCTGCGATAGGCCGAAGGCGCCCTCCTCCTCGCCCCTGCTCACAGATAATGCTGAACCAACAGACTCTTGATACTCGGCACGACTTATGATTCTCAACCTCATGAGGTTGTAGAACATCATGGATTTACTGACTTTGTATCGATGAGACAACCTGCTGATGCTAGCGCCTTCATGGATTGACTCGCCAAGGCGATGTGATTCTGCTCTCAGAATCTCGGAAGGCAGAAGGAACTCGGCAGCAAATTCATTGCACCATTTCTCCACTTTGTCACTGCCGCGCCTGATGAGCCCCATCTCGGGAATACTGATTCCCGACTCATTGATGAGAACATGGCCAAATTCATGCATCAGGGTGAATATTCTCGCCTCAATCATGTCCTTAGAATTCACAACGATAGTCGCAGGTAGCTCATCGACGAGGACGAAACCGCGAGCGTCATCCAACGGCATCCTCATTTGGAAGATATGGACATTCCTTCCTTCAATCATGTTCCTTAGCTCGTTGAAAGCCTCGTAGGAATCCTTCCATTTTCTCTGCGTTTCTTCCGAGATGCTGAACTCCCTTCTCACAATCAAAGCCGTCTCTCGAGGGTTACTTGAGAGCGTGAAATGAGATACTAGCGACTTCAATTCAGCGTTAATGTTCTCCGATAATTCCCTACTGATTCTCTGGAGTCTTCTGGCCCGCCTCACCGCCAAAATCGTGTCTTTATCGAAGCTACCAATTCTATCAGGAAGCATTCTGAAATCCTTAGGAGGAGCTTTTTCTGCCGGCGGCTCAGATAGGAAAAAAACAGCTAACGGTCTTTTTAAGATCCTCGATAGATCCTCTAGCTGCCCAATGGTTGGAGTAGCCTTGCCAGTCGACCATTCCTGAACGGCCCCTTCATCTATCTTCAATCTTCTGGCCAGTTCATTCACTTTCCAGCCCGAGCTCCCAATTGCCCATTTCATTACTGCTGGGCTGACTTCAATCTTGAAGGACTTCTGTGAGTTCGGCATAATGACATCACTCTGGATAATCGAATCCGCTTATGAATCTTATCAATAGAATCAGGTACTTGTCTTATAGGAAATTGATTGGGAGTTCGATGAATGTATTCAAACGATTGATCGGTGCAATCCTTGCTCTCGCTGTAATGGGAGCATCTTTCCTCCGGGGGGTGAGGCCTTTCCGATTCTTCCTATTGGATCCGGATGCCCCAACTCCCCGCGATTGCGAGTGAGATGATTGTGGAAAAGAATTCCCAATTTCTCTTATCATCCTTCTCGAATCCGGATTGGCCAATCAATATCCCAGTAATAGCCAGTCATGAGATCGTGACGCCCTTTGATATATAGACTCTGGTGAGAAAGTCCCCCGGGCATGAGAGAAATTGATTGTTTGTTACCCGTATTGTTATCGGATCATCATACGCTGACCAGTATGATCATCGGAGCAATGAGACAGTAAACGAGGGATTTGAAGGAAAATAGGGGTCATCGTCGAGTCGTCGTCGTTCCACCCTCCTTCCCTGGCATAGACGGATTCAGGTCTGCTGGCCGAGTTTCTCACCAAAGCCCATATACAATGAACATGTGAAAAGCTGTAAATACTCAATGAAAGGTTTTTGATTCTGGAGTGAAACATCATTTGGTTAACGAAGCAAGTCTTCTGATAAGAAACGGACGGATATACACGGTCGATAAGAGGAGAAGCTGGGCTCAGGCATTGGCAGTGGATGGTGACAAGATTGTCTTCGTTGGCACCAACAAAAAGGCAGAGGAATATGCGGGCCCTATGACGAAGATAGTGAATGCAAGGGGCAGATTGGTCCTCCCCGGTTTCATTGATAGCCATTTGCATTTCGCCTGCGGATACATGGAGACCTCATGGGTGAAACTGAACTCGGCAAGTTCTCTCGAGAATATGTTCGAGATGATAGTGGAGCATGCTCGGAAGCATCCGGACTACCGCCTGATCGGTGGTTTCGGTTGGGAATACCAGGTTGCCCAGTCAAAGGGCGAGCTACCCAAGAAGACCGATCTGGACGAGGTTGTATCGGATAGGCCGGTCTGGTTGATATCCTATGACGGCTGGGTCGGTTTGGCGAATAGCAGATTCACCGATCTCGCAGAGGAGGCATTGAGGGAGAAATCATCGATTCTGGGAGATATGGAAAAGGATCCAAAGACAGGGGAGCCCACCGGAGTCTTCTACGATCCCTGTGATTTGGCCTATATCGGCGGCAAGCTCTCGGAATTGATCAGGGAGAATGAGGTGGAAGGATTAAAGGAGATAATCGGCCAGGCGAATACCTATGGCATTACCAGTGTCCACGACGCACAAACCGACATCAAGGATCTCGAATCGTTTGAGCAATTGAGAAACGACGGCGCGCTGAATGTGCGCGCATACAGCGCCCTGTATTACACTCGGGAAACAAGAAAACAAGATTTGGTCAGGTTCAAGGAGGCAAAATCGGAATACTCCGATGAATGGATCAAGACGGGGGCCATTAAATTATTCATCGATGGCGTCGCAGAGTCCCATACCGCCGCGATGCTCGAAGCGTATTCGGATGATCCAACGGTGAAGGGCGAACCCAAATTCACCCCTGAGAGATTCAATGAGATCGTTGAGGAACTGGACAGAATGGGATTCCAGTGCTTCATCCATGCGTGTGGCGACAGAGGTGTCAGGATCGCTCTTGATGCATATGAGAATGCCCTGAAGAGGAACGGCCGAAGGGACAGCAGGCACCGGATTGAGCACATCGAGGTTATTTCAGACCGAGACATCCCGCGATTCAAGCAATTGGGAGTCATAGCTTCCATGCAGCCGGAACATTTGGAATCTTCTCCGGACACCAATTATTATCGCGTGGTTGGAGAAGATAGGATGAGAAAGGCATTTCGCTGGAGGAGCCTCTCGAGGGCCGGTGCCATCCTGGCATTCTCGAGCGATTGGTTCGTCGCGAATCTGAATCCCCTCATTGGGATACATGGAGCAGTGACGAGGGAACGTGGACCAGGCCAAGACCAGAAGGTTTCTCTGGAAAAGGCGATAGAAGCCTATACGATAAACGGCGCTTACGCCTCATTCGAAGAGAATATCAAAGGCTCACTCGAACCTGGTAAGCTTGCAGACATCATCATTCTCTCCGACAATCTGTTTGAGATACCCCCGAATGGAATATGCGATGTCGAGGTTCTAATGACCATTCTTGGGGGTAACGAAATCTATCGGTCGCAGAAATTCTAGCCGGATGCCCCCGCTCTTCTTGGAGCATCCTCTCATATTCGTACATGTAGCACTACTTCTTATCCGGAGGATAATGGTCTTTTGAACGAATGGCTCGGATCTTCGTATTCATCGATGAGAGCGGCAATCCCTTTGAGAATGAAATCGTCTTCTCGACGGCAGCGGCATGGTGCGTTGTCGCAAGACCTGAGGGAAGGGATAAACCTCTTGAATCCACAATTGACTCATTGAAGCAATATCTCATTGACGTGGGTAAGGGAAAATGGTCCAGGGAAATCCGTCACCATGAATTGCCAGAGGATCTTGCGGAATATCTTCTCTTCCTCGCAATGGACAAAGCGAAATCCGATGACTCAATCTCAAGGGGCGAGATCTTTTGGAGCGGCCCTCCCCTGACATTCACCATTACTAGTCAGAACCCTTCTGCCCTCAAGGCTTTGATCCCCGATGCTACCCCGCAAATGCTTGGCAATTACATACGCCTGAACGCGCTCGGGAATCTCCTGCGTCCGCTGTCCGTCTACAGAGGAATCGGCGAGATCCGGATAGATATCGTCCTTGACTCACGAGTATGGTCGAAATGCATAGAGCGCTTTGATCCAGGCCTCAAGAGGGTGATTAGTGGCAGGAAGGTCGAACGCAGAATCCATTATTGCAGCAGTGCAGTCACACCGGGCCTTCAAATCGCTGATCTCGCAGCAGGAATAAATCGTAAATATCTTCTCGAATCCAAGCAGAAAACTGGCTACAGGTTGCTCCAGTCGAATGCTTTGAATGCGATCGTATTGAAAAGCGCCCAATGAGAAACGACTGGCCTTTTTGAAAACGGTGAGACAAAGGGAAAGGTTTCGGGCCCGCTTACCGCGGGGTCATCAACCTCTCCGCCGCCTCAGGTAATTCATTATGATGCCTTCTTATTAACTTTTTCCATAGAATCAGTCAAGCAGCTCGATTGATGGACGCGACAAAGGCTCTTGATGCAATAGGAGCATTAATTCTGACAGACTCTCAAGAGGATGGCACAAGTTCATCCTTCGATTTCATTTTTCAATATGGCGAGATCGAGAAACATCGTTCTTGTTCCCCTCTCTCGGAATCTCTGCCTCTCGCTTCTGGTGTCGGACACGAACTGGAATCCGAGATGGCAGTAAAAATCAACTGCTTCTTCCTTGGCCTGAACGATCAGCAGTCGCGCCCCCGCGCAGGCTTTGCCGTACAATGCGTTGCGGGCGATCTTCAGCACGATAGCACTTCCGACGCCTCTTCCTTGCCAATTCTTATCGACTGCGAGCCGACCGATGGCCAGGGATGGAATGCCATCGGCATGGTATTCTCCGAGCCTTGTGAAGCTCTTGTATGACTTCAGATACTCTAGTCGAAGGGTGTGATTGTAGACGGTGTAATAAGCAACGAGATTCCCGCGATGATAGACCAGCACCGTTCTCCCGAGCAACTCATCCTGGTATTTCCGCACCTCGTCGGTGCATAGAAAGTCATTCAGATCCTTGTTGCCGCAGTCGAATTCTGCCACAGCTTTGGTGTCAGACTTGAACGGCTCAAAATCCAAATCTGAGGGATTGAGCTTCATCCTGCGATCAGGAGGGTCAGAAATGTCATCCCTCCTTCAATCGTCATCTTTGAATGCGGCCAATCCTTTCTTGTAGAACTGCTTCTGAGCCTTGCTCAGCTTGAACTGGCTTAGGCGCTTGTCGAACTCTTTCGCGTCTTTGGATTTGAGAACTGGAATCGGTTCTGGATATGCCATCTCAGCACCTGGTTTGTCTGCCCGTAGCTGACTATCATCTAATTCACGATACCTTTTATTAATGTTTGTATCAGAATTATATCAAACTCAATGTCCGATCTGAATTCGATTCTCAGTAGTCTCAAACCAGTGCTCCCAAAGCATTGGGAGCATCTCGGTTTAGCTCAGAGGAGGCTCCAATCTTTTAAGGGTGGGGGCGAGGAAAAAGGTCCTCGCTCTAGCTAGTAAGTCGGTGTCAAGTGGAAATCAGGCGTGATTTCGTACTTCGGGCAAAACCCCTTTTTCATTTATTTATGTCTCAGGAGGCGGAGGAGGAATCGGACTCTTGGGTGACGCTTTGACTCGTCGTTGGACTTTTGCTTTCTTTGCTTTAGTTTTGCTGTTTTTTAATGATTCCGACGTTTTCTTTTGCTTTTTCGTATGGCGAGCTCTTTCTAGTATCTTATCAGCTGCAATAGTCAGAACTATTCCAAGTGCGACACCCATAATCTCAGTATAATGGCCGGTTAAAACCCCTAATATCCCTCCTGGACCTACTCCAAATATGATGGAGGCTTGTGCGGAGGGATTGCCGGCCTTGTCATATGCAATAACCAAAAGTTGGTGACTGCCCTCAGTGGGGTTTGTGAAATTGATGTAATCGTTCCATGTCTCATACCAGTTGATTCCATCGAGAGAATACTTAAAATGGTCTATTCGACTGGTGGCATCGGACGCCTTCAGATAGGCCGTAAATGCCTGACCGGATTCAATTTGTGGAGGCAATTGAATTATCAGGTGTGTTGGCGCTGTCGAATCGATCCCGATTAATAATGTATGATTGTTTTCTCTATTCCCTGCATTATCCACCGAGTAGAACTCAAGCGTATGCATCATATCAACGGCAATCATGATCTTGTGAGAGTAAGTTGTAATCTGGCCCCCATCAAGACTGTAGAAAATCATAGTGATCCCGCTACCAGCATCCCCTTCGCTGGCTGTGAGAGTCAGATTCACTGTGGGATTAGACGTCCATCCATTTGCATTTAGACTGACATCTAAAAACTCGCTTGTCCTCGGTGTCGATGCATCTATCCAAATAGGTATTGACTTTATGACTTCAATGTTGCCAGCCTTGTCAACAGACCAGAAATCAAGCGTGTATTTTCCATCTTCGTAAATTCTTATGGGCTGTCCCAAATACCGTAAGGGGGAACTATTGTTAATCTGATACCAGGTGCAATCAATATCACTATCATTGTCTTCCCCATTTAAAGATATCAGGGCCTGTGACTTGTACCATCCGTTCGTTCCAGATGTTCCAATGATGCTCCAATTGGTTACAGGTCGTGTCTTGTCAATTCTAAATGAAATCGTTTTCATGATTTCAGTATTCTTGGCTTTATCCTGGGAATAGTAAATCACAGTATGCTCGCCATTGGCTGTTATGATGAATTCAGAGTAATTATGCCAATTTGTCTCTTCATCAATTCGATACTTGGTGAAATTTATCCCGCTAGTATCACCGAATGCAGTCAGATTCACATTAACCGGGGATATGTACCAATCATTTAGTCCCATAGTTCCAGATAGAATGCAGCAGGTCGTGGGACAGGTCATATCAATATTGAACAGTAAGTATTGTACCGATTCAATGTTGTTTGCCAAATCCACTGAGTGATACTCTATGGAATGATTTCCATCAT
>Ga0315294_10003350_pt1 | contig 17445 bp, 12 predicted proteins | sample YL17G13_40_MG_FD_203626 | JGI IMG/M metagenome (GOLD analysis project Ga0315294, IMG submission 203626) | Sediment microbial communities from Yellowstone Lake, YNP, Wyoming, USA - YL17G13_40 | ecosystem: Environmental > Aquatic > Freshwater > Lake > Sediment | place: USA: Wyoming | collected... | reverse complement strand
CTCCAGGCACGGTGTTGGAGGCCACGCCGTCATCCAGCCAGACCTGCTCGGACCCGGGCCTGATCCCGAGACGCTGCACGACCTTCGCCGGGCTCGTGATGTAGAAGTACTTGTACGTGACGTAGGAGTTGTCGTAGAAATCCGGAGTCTGCCTCGATGCGGTGCCCACGAACTGCTCGGTCGCGTTGATCCCCTGGGTCTGGGTCGCCACCCCCGTCACCTTCAGCCGCTCGAGCGGGCGGGCCTGGAGGCGGATGCCGAAGAGCGTCTTGTTGTACCCCGTGAACTCGGTGTCCGAGAGCTGGAGGTTGATGTCGCCGAACTCGGCCCGCTCGATGGTTTCCTGCGGCTCGCCCTGGTAGACGACCTGGATCCGCTGGCGGGTGGTCTCCGGGGCGGTGTCGTCGTAGTCCACGTCGACGGTTATCTTCTTGCCCACCGTGCCCATCAGCCGCACCTGCAATTGCTGCTGCAGATCCAGCCGCTGGGTCTGCGATCCCGAAATCTGCGAAGTGCCCGCCGCGTTCTTGGGCGTGCGGATCGTGTACCCCAGCGAGACCACCTTCCGGCCCGATACCGAGAGCTGGCTCTCGCCGAACCCGTAGGCGACCTTCGGAATCTCGCTGATCACGGCAGCCCCCTCGGGCCGGGCACGCGCTTCCTCCGACGGAGCCGACAGACGCCCCTGTTCGTCGACGGCTCGCACGGTGTAGAAGTACGTCAGGCCGTTCTCGGGCGGCGCGGCCGACAAGCCCTCGATGTCCGCAAACTCCGTGCCGGTCACGAGCGAGCGGTTCACCGGCACCGCTCCGTAGACCCCCTCCTCGGTCGACCGATACACGTTGTACCCGAGAATGCCGGGCGACGGCGAAGGCAGCCAGGACAGGTTGACGAGGCGGTCGGCCCCGATCGCGACGAGGGCTTCCGGCGCCGGGGGGCCCGCGCCCTCCAATCCCGCTCCCACCTCCCCCAGGGGAGCCGGCTGGCCGGCTTGTGCCGGCCCGGTCGTTGCCGTTCCGCCGGTCGCCGTGGCCGTCAGGGCGGGAACGCTTCCCGATGGCGCGAAGACCGTGGCGGCAGGAGCTGCGGCCCCAGCCGGTTCGCCGATCGGCTGGGCATATGCGCTGGAGGCGGCCGCAGGAGGCGAAGGCAGGACCGGGGCCGCAGGCGCCGCCCCTTGGACGGACCGCGAAACCAGTCCGATGGCGATCAGGGCACCCACCTGCACGCGCACGCTGACCTCCCGCAATCGAATACAGCCGCCGGTGTTCAGCCGCCCATCCCGGGGGCGCCCTCCAGTCCCGACGTCTGCTCTAAGCTCCCCCCGTACCCGTCCCGGACGACGCCCGGCCGGCAAGAACGGGCTCTCGCCCGTCCTGCCGCTCCGAGCCGCCCGCGACCGCAAGGCGAAGCGGATCCAGGAGCCGTTCTCGCTCGTCCCGCTCCGCGTCCTGCCGCACCTGCCGAAGTCCCTCCACCTCTCCCCAGCGCTCCAGCGACCAGCACATGGTTTCTTTGGTCCTCCTAATCAGCCCGCGATCTTGATCAGGTACCCGAGTAGCGCACGAACCGGGCACCCGGTCGCTCCCGGCTGCGTATAGGCGCCCTCCCGATCCGTCCATGCCGTCCCCGCGATATCCAGGTGCGCCCAGGAGGCCGAGCCAACCGCTTCCTTGAGGAACAGCCCGCCCACGATCGTGCTGGCCTCGCGCCGGCTCGCCGTGTTTCGGAGATCCGCCACCCGGCTCTTGAGCATCTCCTCATAATCCTTGACAAGCGGCAATTGCCACATCGGCTCGCCCGCCGCCTCCCCCGCCGCGATGAGCGCCGAAACGAGGGCCTGGTCGGTTCCCAGGATGGCCGTGACGCCCGTGCCGAGTGCCGTCACGGCGCCGCCGGTGAGCGTGGCCACGTCTATCACGTGGTCCGGCTTTTCCTTCACCGCATGGGCGAGGGCGTCGGCCAGAATCAGCCGCCCCTCCGCATCCGTGTTGAGTACTTCGACAGTCTTGCCGCTCGCCAGCTTCAGCACGTCCCCCGGCTTGATGGCGGACCCGGAAGGAAGGTTCTCCACGGCGGGGATGTAACCGTCGATCTGGAGCGGCAGCTTGAGCATCTCCGCCGCCCGCATCACGGCCATCACCGTGGCGGCGCCGGCCATGTCGCACTTCATCGTCTCCATGGCTTCCGCCTTCTTGATCGAGAGCCCGCCCGCGTCGAACGTGACGCCCTTGCCCACCAGCGCGATCCTGGTCTTGGGCTTGCTCCCCTGGTACTTCAGCCAGATGAAGACGGGCGGGTTGACGCTGCCCCGGCCCACGCCGGAAACCCCCCCCATCCCCATCCGCTCGAGTGTCTTCAGGTCGAATACCTTCGCCCGGACGCGTCCGCCGAGCCTGGAGGCGCGTTCGGCGAGCTTCTGAGGCGTCAAACTCGAGGCCGGTTCGTTCACCAGATCCCGGGCCATGGCGGCCGCGTGGGCCGCCACATCCCCGAGATTCGCCCCCGCCGTGATTTCCTTCGTTCCCGCATCATCCGGATGAAGCAGGACGACATGCTCGAGCGGCCCGGGAGTCCCGTCCGAGACGGTCTTGTAGTTACCGAAGCGGTAGGAGGCCAGAACCGCCCCCTCGACGATGGCCTGTGCGCAATTGCGCACCTTGGCTGCCTCTCCGCGTTCCGGAAACAGTATCGACACTCCCTTCAGGTTCGCCGCGGCGGCCGCCTTGCTGGCCATTCCACTCCCGCGTCGGTAGGCTTCGCTCCCCGCCGCCTGGGGAGAGCCCAGGCCGGTGAGCAGAACGCGCCGCGCCGGATCCTCGTCCTCGGGATGCACCAGCACGACCTGCTGAGCCTTGCCGGTGAACCCCTCATGCCGCGCGGCCAACATCAGCCGCTTGAGCGATGCCTCCCCGCCCTTCCAGCCCATTGGCGCAGGCACCCCCTCGGGCATGAACACGATCAGCGTCTGTTCCGTTCCCTTCCAGCGCGACGACGGCAACACCTTCACCTGCACGTTAGGCCTCCTTGGCGAACCCGCCCTCTTCTGATGATTCTGTTGATACTGCATAGAATATGCACTTGAGCGGACCGATGACTTATGTTATCATGCGCGCACCGATGAACAGAAGCCCCGCGCGCGATTGCGCCAGGCTCAGCGTTCCTGCCCTCTTGCTAGGTTCCCTTCTCGGCCCCACGTTCCTCGCCACGGCTTTCCTGGCCCCACCCCTCCTGGGTGGATGTGCCCGGGAGCCCGACGCCATCCGAATCGGGGTGAGCTGTCCGCTCACCGGCGACCAGGCCAAGATCGGCGGGGACATGTTGCACGGTGCCGAACTCGCCGTCGCCGAGGTCAACGAGGCTGGCGGCCTCCTCGGCAAACCCGTTCGTGTCTTCGCCCTCGATGACCAGCACAACGCCACTCAGGCGGTCGCCGCCGCCCATCGCTTCGTCGCCTCCAAGTCCGTGCTGGGCGTCATCGCGCACCTCAATTCCGCCTGCAGTCTTCCCGCCTCCGACATCTACGCCAGGGGCGGGCTGGTGCAGGTCACTCCCTGTTCGACGAACATCGGCCTTACCCGCCGCGGTCTCAAGACCCTCTTCCGCATGTGCGCGCACGATGGAACGCAGGGCTCGGCGGCAGCCGTCTTTGCAGTGCGCACGCTCAAGGCCCGGCGTGTATTCGTCCTCGACGACAAGTCGACATACGGCCAGGGGCTCGCGGACGAGTTCGCGAAGGCCGTCGCGAAACTCGGGTCAAACGTCCTGGGACGCGACAGCCTCAACCAGGGGGAGAAGGATTTCAGCGCCCTCCTGACGCGCATCAGATCGCTGAGGCCACAACTCCTCTTCTTCGGCGGCATGTACCCGGAAGCCTCGTTGCTCGCCAAGCAGTCGCGGGATCTTGGACTCAAGGCCACACTCATGGGCGGCGACGGGCTGTACGACAAGACGTTGATACAGCTTGCCGGGACGCCTGCGGCCGAAGGTGTCTGCGCCACGATGGTCGGCCTGGACATGAGCCGCATCCGCGCGGCCAGGGCCTTCGTCGCCGCCTACGAGAGGCGCTACGGTCAGGTGGGCCCGTATTCCCCCTATGCCTACGATGCTATGCGCGTGGTACTCGAGGCCATCAGGCGTGCGGGCGTTCCGGACCGGGCGCGCGTCGTCGCCGAGGTGCGGAATACCAGGCGTTTCAAGGGAGTCACCGGCGAAACGACCTTCGACGACAACGGCGACACGCTCAACCAGGTCATAAGCATCTACGCTGTCCGGAACGGCACGTGGGTGTACCGGGGCCAGTCGTCCGGTCTCCCCGCGGCGAAGCCCTGACGTCCAGGTTGGCCCCGGCCGCGGCCCTGGTGCCCCGGTCCGGCCCCAAGAGCCTGCTCCTGTTGACGCTGTGCCTCGCGGCCGTGCGACTGGCTGCCGGGTCGAGAAGCGCTGGTTTCCTGTCGGATCTCAACACCGGAGATCCAGGCCAGTGGCTGGATTCCGGGGACCGGATTCTTTCCGGATCGTGGCCGTTTCGCGACTGGATCGGCATCTACGGTCCCCTCCTGTACGCCTGGGGAGCCGGATGGTACCGCGTCCTCGGCGGCGACTGGCTCGCCGCCGGCCTCATGCTCGAAGTGGTTTCCCCCGTCGCCTGCCTGTTGCTCGCCGCTCTCGTCGCACACTGGTCCCTGCCCTCTCCCGGCTGGCGTCTCGTGTTCGTGGCCGCGGTCGGCTGCTTGGGACTCGATGCGTGCTACTGGTCACCGGCCCTGAGGCTGTGGGTCCCGCTGGCCGGCGTCGCGTGGACCACCTCGGCGCTCCGGCGCGGCGCGCGGGGCGAACTCGCGCTGGCTTGTGCCGTGTGCGGCATCTGTCCGTTCCTCAGCCCCGAAACCGGCCTTGCGGCGATGGCCGCGTGTGTTCTGGCGATGGCGATCGCGCATCGGCCTCCGGGCTGCGTCGGACCCGGCCTGCCGCTCCCCGTTGCGCTCGGCTGTATTGCCGCTCCCGGCCTCCTCGCGATCGGGCTGATGCCGCACGTCACCGGGGCTTACGTCCGCGACACCGCCGCCCTGGCGGGATCCGCGAACTGGATCTGGGGGGTGCCGTTCCCGGGCTCCGCCTATCCGTGGCGCCGCGCGCTCTTCCTTGCGCCAGTCGCGCTGACGGCCGGTGGAGGCCTGGTCGCACTGTTCCGCGCGATCCGCCGGCGCGAGGACGGAGCGGAGGATCTCGTATACGTGCTTTTCGCGGCGTCCGTCTACCGCACGGTGCTGGGCCGGACGGACGCCCCGCACCTGCTCTTCGCCCTGCCGCCGGTACTTGTCCTCTGGTTCAGGCTGATCTCGCGGATAGCCCTGTCGCGCGGCCTGGTCGCGGGCGCCGTCGCGGTCGTCACGCTGGCACCGTACGGGAACCTGAGCTTCGCCGAAGGTCAGCTCGGCCGCTCCGCGCGGGCACTCCTTCCGCGCCCCGGCCCGACCGCCTCCCTGGGCGGGGAACGCGTGAGCGCCCCCGCCGGTTTCTGTGCCCGACTCGAGCGCATCGTGGCAGCCGCCCGCCCCCATGCCCCGGCGGGCCGTTCCGTCCTCTCTCTCCCTGGACCGCTCTACGCGCACCTGCTACGGCGCACCAACGCCATGCCGGTCGCCATACCCGAGCTCCTCGGCACCGGCCGGGCCGCCTCCGCCGCCGCGCTGGCGGCGCTCGAAGCCGACCCGCCCGCGGTCGTCATCGTCGACGAGGCGCAGTGCCTGCCATGGGATCCCCAGTTCGTCCTGCCGCCCGCGCGGGAACCGCTGACCCGACGTCTCACCTGGTCCAGCTACGCCGACGAGGCGATCGCGCGCGACCTCCGGCGCTGGCTCGCCGCACGTTACCGGGCCGCGGGCGTCATCGACGGCGCGCGGATCCTGGTCGCGCGCAGGCCGATTGCCGAGCCGCCGGCGCGCGAACTCGCTGTGCTGGAGCCGGGCGCGCTGCAACAGGCAAGCCTGGCCCGGGGCGACCTGGCGCGGTTCGCGGTGGCCGGGATCGCGTGCGACGAGGTCCGGTTGAAGGTATCGTGCCGGTACCCCTGCGGTCTCGCCTGGCTCGCGAAATCGTACGTACGGGTCCAGATCTACGATCAGGACGGAAGGATACACGGCGGAGTCCTGCCCGTGCCGCCCGCCAGCCTCGACCTCGAGCTGCGCGTTCCGGTCCCCCGCCTGGCCCTAACCCGAATCGACCTCGAAGTCGGCAGCCCCGGCTCTTTCAATCCCGCGCCCGTTGCGGTGACCGTGCCGGCCGTCCGCCTGATCCGCTATAGTGGGGGCCGATGAGACGCGCGCTCTGGATCACGGCCCTGGCGGCGGTTGCCGGGTGCACTCATTCCGTCCAACGGGTGTACCCGCACGAAGGCCCGTTTCCCGCCTCGCTCGCGCTCCTCCCGCTGAACAACCTCTCGAACAACCTCCAGGCGCCGATCCTGGTGCGCAAACTGCTCGAGGCCCGGCTCAGGGGCGCGGGGTTCATCACCACCGAGGCGAAAGCCGTGGACGAGCTGCTCAAGGGCGTCGGGGTTACCGACGGCGGCCAGCTCGCCGCCGTACAGCCGGGCAAGCTCGGCGAGGTACTCGGCGCCCAGGCCCTGCTCTACGGCGAGGTGGCCAAGTTCGGCTACACGACTCTGGGAGTCTACAACCGCCGCATCGTGGAGGTCCACCTCATCCTCGTGGACGCCGTCACCGGACAGAAGTGGTGGGAAAGCACCCGCGCGGACAGCCACACCGCGGTCGGCCTCGACCGCGACGAGATCAGGCGGAACCTGGCCGTGGGGTTGGTGGAGAAATACGCCGAGACCATCCTCAAGAGCCCCCTGCGCCCCGAGGCGGAAGCCGTCTCGGAAGCGCTCCTGCAGGACCTGGTCCGCGTCCGCCAGGCCTGGTAGTTACGAGACGGGGGCGGACGCTTCCGTCCCCGGCTCGTAGTCGCGCTCATGCCCGAGCAACGACCGCAGGCCGCGGAACGCGAGCTCGAGGTCCCGCCAGGATCGGACGCTGGCAAGGGAGCGCACGAGGAAACGCGGATCGCGGTGCAAGCCCCAGATCCGGCGCGCCCAGAGCACGGGATCGACCGGCGCCTTCACGACGGGCCGTGACAGACCGTACCGATCGTAGTCCCCGGGCGGAACCGCGAACCAGCCGTGGTCAAGGATATAGCGATGAAGGGGTGTCCCCGGATACGGGATCACGATGTTGGCTTCAAGACAGTCTCCGGGCTTCGCCTTGTATAGCAGCAGCTCGCGGGCAATGTCGTAGGTCCGCTGCAGCTCGAATTCCGTCTCCCATGGAAAGCCGACCATCGTCGTGACCATGACCGCGAACCCATGGTCCTTCGCCAGCTTGACCCCGCGCACCACCTCCTCCACGGTTTCGTCCTTCGCGATGCGTCTCAGGGTGTCGTCATTCCCGGATTCCAGGGCGATCTTGAGGAGACGGAACCCGGCCCGCTTCATGAGCCCGACCCGGTCCGGCGTCACGGAATCGGCCCGGCAGTTCGACGAGATCATGACCCGGCCCGCCACCCCGATGCGTTCGAGCTCCTCCGTGAACGCCCGGAGCCACGCGAGATCCCACATCCCCCCCGCCTCGTTGTCGTCGAAGACCTCCCGGACCCCGTAGCGGTCCACGAGGCTCGCGATCTCGCGCGCCACATCGCCCGGATCCCGGAGCCGCGCCCGCTTCCCCCAGAACGCGTACTGCCAGATGCAGAACGTGCACCGACCCGGTCCCTTGACGGTTCCGCAGCCGCGCCCGCTCAGGATGTACGCCACGGGCCGGTGCAGGTAGGCCTCTCCGTATCGCCACCATTCCGTTAGGTCCCGGTCGATCCACGGCAGGGAGCTCAGGTCCTTGAGCTGACGAACCGCTCCCGTCGATGCCGCCCGGCCGCCCTCCAGTCTCCAGACGCCGCCGGGCAGGGAGCGGGCATCACCCCGCAGATGGCGCGCGATCCCGAGCACGGACAGATCGTAGTCTCCGCCGGTGGCCACGTAATCGACCGGGCAGGCCCGCAACGACTCCTTGGGGAAGTACGAAACGTGATCCCCCGCCAGCACCACGCGCGTCCGCGGAAGCCTGATCTTGAGATCGCGGATGAACTCCCAGTGGCGGGTCACGAGCGACGCCTTCGTCTCGAGCACCACGAGATCGGGATCGCCCGCTTCGAGGCGCGCCCGCCAGGCTGCGGGACTCTCGTCGGCGGCGATGCCGTCCATCCAGGCGACGGCAAATCCGTCCCGTTTCAACAAGGTGGCGGCCTGGGCCATCACGAGCGGATAGATGCGCACTTCCCGGGAATGCGTGAACGAGAAGATCCGGCTCTGGGTCATGACCGGAACCCGGCCCTGGTACACGAGCGGCGGATAGCACAGAGCGACGCGCACCGGCTCTTCCCCTACTCCGTGCGCATGGCGTGGGCCCCCCAGCCGAGGGAGAGCTCTACCGAGCCCGACTTGCTCGTGGCCTTCCACCCGGCCGTCCCGTCGGGCTGGTGGAACCAGGCCACCGGGAAGAGGACGCGCGAGAACGTGCCCGTGGGCGAGGCGATGACGACGTCGAGGTGCACCTCATCCCCCGCGGTCATGACGGTGTTAATCTCCTCCGCCATGCGGAACCCTTCCCCGTTCACGATCCACGCGTCCCCCCGGGCCGACGCGAGCTCGGCCCATACCCTGACCCCCCCGGGTCCCCGGGCTTCGAGCGGGAAAGGCGTGGCCTTGATGAAAGCCCTGACCGTCCCGTCCTCGGCCGCCACGCCCAGATCGTAGGCTTCCCCCCGCGCCAGGCCCCACGCGTGCAGTTCGGCCTCCTGCCGGTCCTTGACCGACGTCAGCCGCCCGTCGTCCGCGATGTAGACGCCGGGCACGCGGACCGGCCGCTCGCCGCGCGACTTGTGCCACAGGAGGAGCGGGACGCCCTTCGGTACCCCCGTGGCACGGAGCCGGAACACGATATCGGTCCTGCCCTGGACCTTGTCCCGCCGCAGCTCCTCGAGGCTCAAGGTTACGTCGTGCGTCGCCCACTCCGAGCCCCACTTCGTGGTCATCGTGGGCCCCGCGCACCCGCCGAGAGCGAGGACAACCGCCAGAATGCCCGCCCTCAACGCTCCCTGCACCGGGAACTCCCTGTCCGCCATCAAGCAGTTATAGTATAACCATCCAGACGATGGGGAACCGAAACCGGCTGATCGACCTGGGATTGCGGTTGAGCGTGCTGACCGCGGCCGTTCTCCTGCCCGGCGTCTTCTTCCTCAAGGCATACGAGGTGTTCAACGACACCAAGAGCCTGACGCTCAAGGTCTTCGGCCTGGTCGTGGGCGTGGCCCTCTGTGCCCGTGGCGGGACGCTTCGCACGCGGACGCTTCCCGCCGCGCTCGCCTTCCTCGCCGCGTGCACGCTGTCGACCGTGCACACCCCTCTCCTCAAAGCCAGTCTCGAACGGCTGGGGGAGCTCGCCTCCTTCGCCGTCCTGCTCCTCGCCGCCGAGGCCGGAGCGGTCGGACTGGGCAAGCTCCTGGCGGCGGCGCTTTGGGCGCACGGCCTCGTCATCGTCTACGCGACCTGCCAGTTCTTCGGCCTCGACGTTATCCAGTGGACGACGTTCGGCATCAAGCGCGTCTACGCCACGATGGGCAACCCCGACTTCCTTGCCGCGCACAGCTCGTTCCTCATCCCCGTCCAGATCGGCCTCATCCTGGGCCTCTCCCAGGCGGCGCCCGGGGACGCCCTGCGCGGATGGGGGCGGGCCCTCGCCGACCGGGGCTGGGCCGCCCTGCTGGGCCCCCTCGCGCGTAGCACGGGCCGCACGCTGTTCCTGGCCGCCGGGCTCGTCTGCGGCCTGCCGGCGGCGTTCGTGGCGCTGTTCAGCGCCTTCCACCCCCTGGACGATCCCGACCGCCAGACCGCGCTTTACCTGATCGGGGGGGCCGGCGCTCTGCTCTTCGCCGCCTCGCTCGCGGTCCGGGTCACGCGCCGGGACGCCCGCAACCTGTGCATCCTGGCCCTCATCCTCTCCGTCCCGTCCCTCGTATACACCCAGGCGCGGGGCGCGCTCATCGGGTTCGTCGCCGGGTTCTTCGCCCTCGAGGTCGTCGCCAGCTTCTACGCGTTCGAGGTCATGGCCCTATACGCGAGCGGCGGGCTCTCCATTCGCAAGTGGGCAAAGTGGCTCTTCGCGCTGTTCGTCGTCCAGCCGGTGATCGCCCTGTGCATCCTCATGAGCTTCCCCACCGGCCGTGCGTTCGTCGATCGGTTCATGGAGATCCGGAACCCCGTGACCGCCGCCACCCTCCAGCAGAGGCTGGCGTACTGGTATGCGGGCTGGCTTATGGGCCGTGGTGAGCCGACCGCACCCGGCCGCAATGACGTGCTCCTCCCCATAGGAGCCGGGATCGGCGCCTTTCACCTCGCCGGCGCCCGCGCCCAGGGCCGGGCCCAGCAGATCTGGGACGTAAGATGGCCCCGCGCCGCCGAGGTCGTGAGCCCGCACCTCGAGCTCTACGCCCATGACGACTACGTCCAGCTCTTCGCCGAGATCGGACCAGTAGGGCTGGGCATCTATCTCTGGATCGCGGCAGTCCTCCTGATCGCGGGATTCCATGCCCTCGCCCGGTGCCCGCCCGGAGACGCCCGCGGCCGCTGGATGCTGATCGCGCTCCTGGCGGCCGCGATCTCGTGGTACGTGAACAGCCTCTTGAACTTCCCGCTCAAGGTCGTCCCCAACGCCCACCTGTTCTTCTCCGTCCTCGTCGCCGTCCTACTCGCGCGGACCGCCCTGCCGGTAATCGAGATCCCGTTCCGGGTCCCGTGGGCGGCCACCGCCCTGGCTGCCGCTGCCGCCTTCCTGCTCATGACCCGCGCAACCGCCCGGCAGGCGGCGAGCGAATACCTCAAGTACGGGCACCAGCTCACCCAGGCCGCGCAGAGCGGCCCCGCGAACTACGGAGCCCTCGCGCTCACGTACTTCGACCGCGCCGCCAAGCTTTCCCCCGTCCACACCGACGGCATCCTCGTCCACTACTACCGCGGCATGGCCGACAAGGCGGCGAACCGGTTCGAGGATGCCGATGCCGATTTCACCCGCGCGATCGGCGTGTTCGTCAACTTCCCCGAGGGGTACATGCAGAGGGGCCTGACCCGCTTCCTCAAGGCTTCCTCGCTCCTGACCCCGCCCGCCCGGGGCCTCCCCGTCTCCGAGGCCGCACGCAAGGAAGCCGGCCGCTGGGTGGCGGATGCGGTTGCGGATCTCAAGGAGTCGGCCTATCTCAACTCGAAGGAAGCCGTGACCTGGTGGTATCTCGGAAACGCCTACCGCCTCCAGCTCGACAACGCGTCAGCGGCATCCGCTTTCGCGCAGTCGGTCAAGTACTCGCAAGACCGCATCCCGGACGCCTACTACGCCCTCGCCGTGACCCAGATCGAGCTCAATCGTCTTGCCGATGCCCGCCTCACTCTCGAGGCGGCAGTCGCGAAGTTCCCGGCCAACGCCGTTCCCGCCAATGCCCGGAGCATGCTCGCCGCCCTACGGGCCGGCCGCAAGCCCTCCCTCCCCCATTAGGGGACGTAATTAAGTAATTAAGTTACTGCCTCGGTCACTTCCCGCTGGCCGAGCTCCCCCGCACGCGGCTCAACATGAGGCTCAGCATCTTCCTGAGGATGGGATTCCGCGGATCCAGCGCGATCGCCTGGCGCATCCGCGCCACCGCCTGCGGCAAGTCCCCCTTCAGGTACCACGCGTTCGCGGATATCTCGTACGCCCGCACGAACTTGGGGTCGCACGCCAGCGCCGTCTCGCAGAGCCTGCTCGCCTCGTCGGCCTGCGGCGGAACTCTACGCAGGGCGATCACGGCCAGGTTCACCCACGCCTCCGGCCGCTTCGGCGCCCCGTCCCGGGCCTCCCGCCAGCACTGCTCCGCCCGGGTCAGGTTCCCGGCCTCGTAGTAGACCAGCCCCGCATTCAACGCCGCTTCGGGCGATCCCAGCCGGCGCGCCCGTTCGAACAGGCGCATGGCCAGTCCTTCCTCGTGCCTCGTGTGGCGCCAGATGCCCCGGCCGAAATACCCCTGAATGTAATTGTCGCGCATCACCCGGTCGAAAGGGTCGCGCTTGGCCGCGCGCGAGAACACCCCGCGCAGCCGCCAGCGCAGGTTAACGCGATCCGCCGCGTCCTCCGCCGCCATAGATGGCTTGTCGTGCACCCAGAGCCGGAAGAACAGCCCCTCGTTCACCGCCCATTTCGTGAACGGCCAGCCGGTCGATGTCGTGAGCGTGTACGTCCAGGGACGTTCCGGATGCGCCTCCATGATGTCCTTGGCCTCGATCCAGATGTGGCCCCAGGGCCTGAGCGCCTTGAGCCGGAGATCCGGATACTGCATCTTCATCTGGGCCAAGCCCCAGTCGAAGTGGAGGAATATCGGGATGATCAGCCGAACGTCCGGCCGTAAGTCGTCGACGAACAGCCCGTGGAGGAGCGGCGCAATGTAGGCGTCGCCCTCGGCGAAGAGGATGCTGTCCCGGGGCAGGTTGTCAGCCAGGTTGGCCATGAAATCGGAAGCGTAGTAGTTCCAGCGCTTGGAAACGCGGTCGAACGCCGTCCCCGTTTCCTTGACCGCGACGGCTAGGGCGATCGCGAGAGCCACCCCCTTCCACCATTTGCCCGGGATCTCGGTCAGGAGTGCCAGCCCAGCCGCGAGCAGAAGCCCGGCCGCCCACCAGCCGGCCGAGAAGAAGGGGTCCGCGACCCAGAGCGCGTCCGGCTCCAGCTTCGGGTACAGCGCGGCCGCCGCTATCTCGCAGACCCCCCCCGCGGCCACTGCCGCCAGCCACCATGCCCGCCTGCGCCAGGCCAGCAGCAGCCCCAAGGGGACGAGCACGACGCCGGCCCACCCGAACCCCGCCTGGAACCGCTCCGCGAACCGGTCGATGAGCAGGAGCCCCCCTTGCCCGCGGTCTTGGCTTTCGATCGACCGGTACTGGAGCCGCAGGACCAGCCAGTTGAACCGCTTGAACGTCACGGGCTCCGCCCACCGAAACGCGGGATGCGCGGAAGGCGTCCGCAGGGGCAGGTAGAGGTACAACGACGCCCCCAGCACCAGCCCGCACCCGGCCAGCGCCCAGCCCCGGACAGCACCCTCCCGTCCCCGCAGACTCCGTACCGCCTCGGCGAGGAAGAATGGCGCGAATGGCACGAGCATGTAGTAATGCCCGCCCGCCGCGAGCCCCGCCAGCAGTCCTCCCGCGCCGGCGCGTCGCCCCGCCGACTCCACCGGGCGCGCGGCCAGGGCGGCGAGGCCGGCTAGCAGGGCCACCGTCACCGTGTAAACGGATCCCTTGGGCAGGGTCATCTGGTTCCAGATCTCGAGCGGCAGTCCGCCCGCCACCCCCAGCGCCAGCGCGAGCCACGCGGTCAGACCGGGGACGAGGCGCATGAGGGCTACCGTACCGGCCGCGGCCGTAGCCGCCGCCGCGGCCAGCGACAGCACGCTCACGCGCCAAGCCACCGATCCCGCCGGGATCCAGCGGGCGGCCAGGTGCCCCAGGAGCGTGGGGCACGGGTATCCGGGCGGATGCGCGATCCCGAGATGGAGTGCGACCCCCGCCGTTTCCCCGCTGTCGCCGTGCGGGTACCCGGGGGCGAGGGTGACCAGGCCCGCCAGCCACACGATGAGGAATACCGCCGGCGGCGCCAGCCGGCGCGGAATCACGCCTCCCCCGCCTTCAGGAGGACCGGGGCGACTGCAGCTCTTTCAGCCCCCGGTATAGGTAATCGAGCCCCGAGATCGCCGTCAGGGCCATCGCCACGTCCAGCGCCCGCGGGGCGATCGAGTGCGGCACGACCGTGTACCGGTTGAACAGGAGCGCCGTCACGGCCGCCACCTGCATCACCGTCGTCGCCTTTCCCAGCGGGCTCGGCTCCACCTTCCTGTTCCTCGTGACGAGGTGACCGACCATCCAGCCGCCGACGATCACGATCTCGCGGCTGCAGACCAGCACGAGCGCCCACAGGGGCACCTCCCGCACCGACGCCAACAGCCCGAACGACGTCAGCAGGAGCGCCTTGTCCGCGAGCGGATCCAGGAACTTGCCCAGCTCCGTCCCCTGACCCGAACTGCGCGCGACCCAGCCGTCCAATACATCCGTCACGGCGGCCACCACGAAGGCCGCGCACGCCTCCGCGTGCCGGTCGTAGAGGAAAAGCGTGGCGAAAGTCGGGATCAGGAGGATGCGCAACAGGGTGAGCAGGTTCGCGAGGTTAACCATGGGGCCCGCCGGCCTGGTGTGTCCTAAGTCAGGCGCCCGCCAGCGCCCGTGGGCAGGGATGCGGACATGCGCCAGGCCCGCCCGGGCACTCGCACGCAACGGGAGCCGGGGAACCCTGGCCCACCGCGAAGGAGGCCAAAAGGCGTACGACTTCGCGGCTCCGGCACTCCGGGCACTCCGGGGCATCCGCGGCGCCGAAGGACAGGTAGTCGAACTCGACTCCACACGCCTTGCACCGGCAAGCCAGAATCGGCATTGCGCTTTCTCCTTTGCTTTGGCCCTGCGTTCTATCTATGACTCGCGGCCGGAGGGACTCGAACCCACTGCCTGCGGTTTAGGAAACCGCTGCTCTTCCTGATGAGCTACGGCCGCATGCGGCAGTTCGTCGGCTCCGCCGACGAATCGCCGCATTGTTGAATGATTATACCTTGGGCCGTGCGCTCCGCCGAAACGCACCACCATGCGCTACGGCCGCACCCAGTATGCTTCACGGCCGCCTCCGCGGCACATACGCCACCCACCTTCCGTCTCCCCCAAACCGCGCCTGCACCTCCTCCGATGCCAGCCGGCTGAACGCGCGGGCGGGCAGGAACCCCTTCCCTCCCACCAGGACGGATTCGAGCAACTCCCCCTCCGTCAACGTCACCTCGCGCACGAGCACGACCGAGGGACGGGACGCCGTCACTGATGCCGCCAGCCTGGCCCGGTAGGCTGCCACCTCGTCCGCCCTTCGTCCCGCGTCCCGGTCGGCGAGGAGCGGGGCCAGCGAGAAGTGGATTCCCCAGGGACCCGTCAACCGCAGGCTCAGGACGTAGGCGTCCCACGAGTAGTCCACGTCGGTCGAGCAAACGAGGACCGTGGCCCCGGGTCGTGTCATCGTCCGGAGCGGGGTCAGATCCTGCCTGCCCCACCGGCCGACTGCGTCGAAGTGACGGTACCCGCCCGCCAGCGCCAATACGGCCGCGCAGGCCACCGCCCTGGCGTCGACCAGTCGTGCGGCAGTCCGGACAATCCCGAGCACGGCTATCCCGGTCATCGGGATGAAATGGTATGCAAAGCCCTTCCGCTGGATCAGGGCCACGACCCCGGCGGCGGCCCATGCCGCCATCCAGCCCCGCGCTTCCGCCCCGGTCACGAGCCCTCGCCGCCGCGCCCGCCAGAGGAGAGCTCCCAGGATCACCCCGGCGCCCGCCGCCGCCACGAATTGGGGCCTGGTGATGCACTGGATCAGCGGGATCATGAACGAGCCGTGCGCCCTCGCCGAGGAGACGAGGGGCAGGATCCCGGTGACGAACGCCCCCCACGATCCCGGCCAGACCGCCCCGAGCAACAGGAACGGCAGCAACGCGCCGGCTACGAGGAATGCCACGTCGGACACCCGGACCGGCGGCGCCGACCTGCCCCGAGCCAGCTCCACGCAGAGCGGAACGGCGAGGAACATGGGCTTGGCGGTCCCCCACCAGCCCAGGAGCGCCGCGGTGAGCCAACGGCACACCGCCGGCGGCTCCCGGACGGAGCCCGTCCGCCAGCCCAGCCACGGCAGGAGGACGAGCGCGAACACGTGGTCGCGTTGCCCGAAGTCCGACGCCGCCGGCACCGACGGACAGCACACCGTGAAGAGGTATGCCGCGACCGACGCGGCCGCCGGCCACGGCCCGGCCGTGCCGTCGCTCAAACAGACACAGCCGAGCAGGACGACCAGCAGGACGAGGACGTCGAACACGCGGATCGAGAGGATGCCGGTCCATCGCTCGACCAGCGAACAGGCCAGCGAGGTGAGGTGCGTGGCCGGGAAGTTCGGATCGATCCAGTCGACGTAGGGACGATCCCCGGCCGCGAACTGCCTGCCAAGCACGAGAAGGTGCGCCACGTCGTGGTTCATCCAGGGACGAGCGTCATCCGCGACATCCGCACGATCGCCCAGGAGGCGGGCGCCTCCCGCCGCCAGTAGTCCTGCGGCCAGCGCCAGGACGAGCCGGCTATTCGTTCGCGGCGTTACCTCGTCCTCTCCAGGTAGGCATGGGCCTGCGCGTTGTCGGGTTCCAGCTTGACCGCCTTGCGCCATGCTTCGCGCGCCGGACCGACGCGCCCGCTCGAGGCCAGCGCGACACCGAGCCAGACGTAGGTCGAAGCCCGGGGCGATATCTCCGCCGACTTCTTGAGCTCGCTTACGGCTCCCTCGTACCAGCCGATCAGGCGGTAGTCATTGCCCAGCGACAGGTGCCAGTCCGAATTCCGCGGCTCGATCTCGATGGCCCGCCGGTGCGCCTCGACCGCGAGCTCGAGGTTGTTCTTCAGGGCCACATTGTCGCGGAGGACGTAGCCGAGAAGGTCCAGGGCTTCCGTGTCCATCGGGTTGAGCCTGACGATCCGTTGCAGCAGGCGGGTCGCCCGCCCGGGCTCCCCCGCCACGTAGGCCTCGTTGGCTTCCACGCGCGCGGCGGGCGTGTCGATCACCCACCACCGTCCGGACCGGTTGACGAGAGTGAGGCCCCGGGTTTCGACCTGCTTCTTGCCGTCCGCCCGCTCCCAAGTCAGCTTCACGGCCGCCCGCCACATCGGGTCCTTCCCCGGCTTCCCGACGACCTCCGCCGCCGTCAGCCTGCGCCGGACCGTCCAGGCCTCCTGCTGTTCGACAAAGGACTGCCGGCTCTCCACCGCCTTGACCGACGGCAGAAGAAGGCGATACTGACGGTCGAACCGTCCTTTGATCTCGAACCGGTAGTAATTCTGCGTGAGCTGGACCGGGTCCCTGTATCCGCATCCGGCCAGGACCGCGAAGAGGGGCAACAGGAGGACGGCACGCATTGGCTTCATTGAGGAAAAGGCTCCTTTCAGGGTACGGGCTGGGCGACCGCGCTCGTCTCGAAGAACGGACGGCCTTCGATCGCGGGCTCGACGCCGACCACGGTGGTAACGAAGAAGAAGTAGGTCTTCCCGATCTTGAGACCTTTCACCGACAGACTGGTACCCGTGATGGCGGTGTCACGGTTAACCTTCACGAAGTCCGCGTCCTTGGATTCACCCATATAGATGTTGTAGCCGGTAACCTGCGCTTCCGTGGAAACCGGCCACTCGAGGTACACCTGCCCTTCGCGTTTGCTCACCCTCGCCTGTTCCTCGGCCGCCTTGTACGACACCTCGGA
>Ga0315294_10003349_pt1 | contig 17446 bp, 20 predicted proteins | sample YL17G13_40_MG_FD_203626 | JGI IMG/M metagenome (GOLD analysis project Ga0315294, IMG submission 203626) | Sediment microbial communities from Yellowstone Lake, YNP, Wyoming, USA - YL17G13_40 | ecosystem: Environmental > Aquatic > Freshwater > Lake > Sediment | place: USA: Wyoming | collected... | reverse complement strand
TTTCCTGATTCGATCATGGCATTGCCAGTGCGAATCATGGCGTCCCCCATGGACGTGCTTCTCTTAGCAAGCTTGTCGGTCCAGACCTGAAGCTGGCCGAATGATAGAATCAATTTTCCTGCAACCATTTCTAAAAATCCGAACGTACCTCCAATCGAAACAATTAGACCTTGAATGACATCGCCTAGATAAATAAATGGCGTAGCCATTACTTTACCAATTGATACAAATGTATCTCGATTTTGAATCAGAGTATTTTGCAAGCTTCCGAGATAGGTAGTAGATCCTTTTACGGCTTCATCAAGGTTAAAAATATCTGTTATAATATGACCGATCTCTTCCCCTACATCTCCAAATTTAGTCTTAAGAACGGCTACTTTCCCTGAATATGTCTCAAGGTTTTTAGCTGCGAATCCGCCGAGAGATGCGGAAACATAATTGATAGCGAAACCGGCTTTATTTTGCTCTTCAGTTAGATTGGATAATTCAGGAAGGAAGTTTGCCAATGCACCGCTTGAACCCTTAAGGGAATTTGATAATGCTTTAAAAGCAGATTCAAGGGGAATTCCGCGAGCAACCGATAGATCTGCAGCAGCTTTAATTAGTCTTTCAGTCTGTTCGGCACTCTGATCGGCTGCTGTTCCTAAACGCGCAAGAGCCAAAACCTGCTCGGTCGAGGCTACTCCCATGGATTCTATCGAATCTCCCAGCTTACTGAATTGATCAACCGTAGCTTGAATGGACGTAGATCCGGTTATCTCAAGCGCCTGCCTCAGTCTTGTTACAGCATCCTCAGCATCAAAAAAGGATTCTGTAAGACCGCTTATGGTGGAGATAAGGCTGCTAATCGTATTGATAGCAGCGGTTCCTATAATCGCAAATTTTGCAAATGAGGCCGATGTTCCGCTGACTCCATCCGATGCTGACTTTGTGCTTTTTTTAAGCCCTTCCAATTCAGAATTGATCTTGCCTAATTCTGTAGCCGTTTTTTCATTTGATAGCGTGATCTTTAAGACCAACTCATCGACTGTTACCGCCACGCTTCACCCCTTTTTTCTCGGTGCCATCGCCGAGAATGGCGCGAGCACGGCTATAAAATTTCATGTCTGAGTAATATGGCAAGAACCAACTCAAAAGCTCTACCCACCAATCTGGCTGTTCTGATAGCGAGCCTTCTGATAGCATTATGCCAGTTTCGCTGCAGATCACCAATGCTTGATAAATGGAAACAGCCTCGGGGTCCCATGTGGATTTTCCAGGGCAGAACCCGAAAAGCGTACCGCCCTTCTCTATGTACATGGGGAAAAAACTTGCATCGGCTGGAGTAAAATCCCATCGCGGTTCTCGGCAACGACGAAGGGATTGGATGCTGACCGGACAGATGGAGCAGTTGAGCTGCTTACGCCGTTCTGGCGTTGCCTGATTCAATTCAAGCAAGGCTATTATTTTTTTTTCAAAGTCTCGTTGACCGATCCGAGTTTCGATTGGCGAGCTGAATAGAGCTCTTGGACGATTCCAGATGAAATGAGTAGCTCCATAAGCTTTTCACTGGCGCTGCCGTCCTTATCCTTTTCAAATTTGATCTGCTGGTCTTCTGGAACGTTCGGTGGATTTTTAATATCGACCAGCGAGGCTTTCACATCTTCAGACATGAAACTCATCTGGATCTGCATCTTTCCATCAACCGTGATCATTTGTTCATTCTGAACCTTTTTCGCAAGCGAGAAGGGGAGCACCTTTCGCATGACGAACCGTGTCGGAAATTCCCCTTCCTTTAGTTTCAAAAGGCTCTCGTCAAGCGTTTCGCGGTATGCAGCGAAGTCTTCCTCAGTCATATCCAGAGCCGAATCGATGCTAAGGATCACATCGAATGTCTCTCTTGCATTTAAAGTAACCGCCATAAAAACCTCTGATTAAAAAAAGGGAGAAGGAATGCTCCCTCCCCCTCGCACCACTTTTACACTAGATCAAATAAAGCTAACCGTAATTTCATCTGCCGCGTCAAGTGCTGATTGGTAGCAGGTGCCCTCGAATGTGATCGGAATGCTACCGGTCTCAGGAACCGAGATAGATGGGATTGGGAAAATGACTCGAGGCATCTCGACCAGAAGGTGCCGTCCAGCTGCGTTTCCAAGAACCAACATAATATCTTGGGCTTCAAATTGTTGGATGTTATTGAAAAACTCTACGATCTCAGAATTCAGGTTCATCTCAATTGACACGGTTGCGGTCATTCGGCTTGCAGGCACGAAGTAGCTTCCGTGCAGAGCGTCATATCCGAAGCAGTAATTGACCGCTTCGTGAGCATTTGCAATCGTCACGGTTGCAGAGCGAACACATGTTTCGCTAAGACCAGCGATCGTCACAGAACCAACAAGGCCAGTAACCGGATTGGAAATAGCAGTTTTCGTTGGCGGCTCATAGTATACCAAATAGACCGGATTTACTGTTCCGTTCGCATCAGCAAGGGGAGCACCACTCACGGTCACAACGTCGCCAGCAACGGATATGACGGTTCGTGGAGATCCAGATGGAGTATCGGTCGATCGGGTTGAACCATCGCTCTTAACGATCATCACCAGACAACCGAATGGAAAGCGCTTACCTTCGCCTACAGCGAGCGTCACAGCATTCGCTGCATTCGCAGTGACAGATTTGCCGATGCCCACCAAAAGGGCTTCAGCACCCATTCCAGTGAATTCGGTTTGAGAATTTCCATCGCCAGGAAAAGTCATCGTCGCTTGATCTACGAAACATCCTCGGGACTGAGTCGCCCATTTATCACCCATCTGAAACATGCTGAAAGTGACAGCAGGATCTTCTGCAGAGGTGTAAACCGCACCTGCAGTGGTGACTTCTTTTCCTAAAGCGGACTTCCAAAGAAGGCGAACCGGAGTATCAATTTCGGCGCTCGAGGGAGCTCCGAGTGTTTCGTCGATATTGAACAGAGTTGGAATGGTCCAGCTCATGGTTTTTTTGCTTTTGATAATGTCGTTATGGTGACGTCCAGATCTGTGCGGTGAGCTCTCAATTGGCTGGGTATATTCAATTGCGCCTCCAGCAACCGTGAAAAGAAAATCAGTCGCGATCGGTGCAATCAATTGTCCGCGAGTTGTCTCAAGCTTGATGAAAAAAGCCTGCTCCAGCGCAGAACTATCGTTTACGCTGGAATAAATTGACGCATAGTTCTTTGCCATATTGTCAGCCCTTTCTTAGCAATCGGATACAAGATGCTCGTAGTATACCACGTCAAAATCCATTCTCAACAAATAGAACGGTTCAAGCAAATGTAGGTCCGTTGAATTAGTAATGTACTTACAATGGACCACTCCAGGGATACCTAGATTCGGCATTGCCCATATCTTTCGGGCAATCTGGTATTCGATGTCCCACATATCCTCTTGAGAAATATAACCATTGTCGGTTGATTTATTTACAACCTCAAGCGTTATCGACCACGTCCGGAGCACCCTGTTTCGCTCATGTGTGATCGTCTCTGTCACATCGATAAATTGAGCCGCAGGCAATTCATTCTCTCGGAAGTCGCTCACATAAAGCTTTATGCGATCGAAACTCACATAATTAAAGACGGGCATCCCGTCTAAAATAGCTTTGAGAGCTCGAGCGATCCGAGTTTTAGTCGATTGTGGAGCAAGTTTTAACTGAGAAAAGATCATTCCGGTTTCCCCAGTGTCCTAATAATATCGAGAATATAAGCACGGCTCTCTTTTAAAGCAGGTCGAATAAAAGGTCTTTCCTTCCAATATCCGTCTTTTATAATTCCCTTGGGAGGTCTTTTACCTTTTCCATTGCGTTCTCTCATGGCTGCGAACATCGCTCTCATTTGGGCTCTACTCACTGGCCCACCATATTCATTCATCGCTGCATACTTGATTCCATAAGTACCAACTTCGACGAAGGCTCCATCGGAAGTCGTGCCAAGCTTCCAATCGATAGAATTAAAAAGTGCACTACGGTCAATTATCCCTTCTTTTCGGATATTCAACCGTATCTGAGCAGCTACTCGGACACCGATGCGAGTGAGTGCCTGCCTCAATTGCGGCGAATCGGGAGCGTTTGCCTCCCTCATCTTTTTGATTCTAGCAATGGTTGTTTCGATGCTCATGAGTTAAAGACCGGACGCTGAACCGTTGGGAATTCAACTCGCCTGTACATCTGAATAATCGAGCGGATCATTCTAGGCATGTCGTCGAGAATCGAAACACTTTCCCCTTGCTTGCTTACGTTCGTCCTTCCCATGTCGCCACGGTTGTTATTCAGATAATAAAATTCAGTGGTCCAGATGACCGCCATTTCTAGATCTGCTGGGATCGTGGAATATCCAGCCGTGTAAATGATTCTCACATTATCGAAACCCATTGGCATGACTTGACCGTAGAATGTAATGGAAAGACCGTCATTGGATATTCCATATTCATTCGCTGGCACTAGAGTATTAGCGTCTCCCCAATCTCGCTCGGATGAAATCCGAATTTCAGTAACCGCTGTAATTGGATATTGGAGCGGGATCAAAGTATTCGAACGGTTTCCATGAGCGAGCTCGGTTCTCGATAGGGAAGAAAATTCACGGGCACAGAGGCTCTCGATCGTATCCGAAGCTGCATTCATGAACCGGGTAAGCTTCACATCGAATTGAGTGTCAGAGTCTTTGAACCCCAGCTGAGACTTGACATTAGAGAGCGTCGTTAGTGCCATTTAATTTACTCCACAACCATGTCAGATATTGGATCGGAATGAGTGATTTGCGCTTGAGTATCGATGTGCTTTGTCCGCTTGCCTTTGCTCTCATACGAAACGACTTCGAAAGAGCCTGGAAAGGTCGCTAGCAATTGATGTCCAATATCGTCTTCAATATCGAAGAGCGAACCGTATTTTAATGTTGTAGGGGACAGCCAGAATCTAGGCTTTTTAACCATTGGAATAAAGTCGGCATTTTTGACGGTGCATTTCAATTTCATCGAAAACTCCAAAAAACGTGTATGGACAATTCTATCATGAGAGCTCTTTAGAATCCCAGACTATTTCCCATTTGGGATTTTTTGATTTAGCTGAATCATAGAAGTCTTGAGGGATAACCGTTTGTTTTCCGAATCGCTCTCGAGGAACAAAGGGGATAATTCCAGCTGCTATTTCATAACACTTCTGGACGAGCTCGGAGCAGAAAAATGCCTTAGTATCCGGCTGGAATAGATAGTCATAGGGATGACCGATAAATGAATTGGCTACTTGTGCAGCATATGCAGATACTTCTTTACTGCAGAATGTATCCTTTAAAACAACGATGCGATCTTTGGGCATCATGTAGGTCAGCAGCTCCGTCTCATGAACACCTGCTCCGGTCGCTTGAATGATCTCCGTGGAATTCTCACAGGCAATTGCTGCATGAGTGAATTCACCGGGAATCGCTAAGTTTGATAGCTCTCCGCGTTTCCTCGAAAGCAATACATATCCAGGCTGCAAGGCTAGACACAGAGAATAAAAATGTTTGCCGGTTAACTTCGTATGAGTGAATGGCATGTGAATTTTACCGATCGTTTTCGTGATCGGCATGAGGATATTTAGAATCGAAAGTCGAATGTCCATGTTTCCTCTAATACAATGCTTTATGCAGCCTGTAATTTATAGCCACCTTAACGATCGTTGCTCCAGTGGAAGCATATATAGCTCTAAGATATATACCCCCCTTTAGCTTTGCAGGGTACGCAGATATTTCGCTAAATTGCAATTGGCTATCCTCCCTGATATACCAATTGGAAATATATTCTCCAAGGACAACGCCTGCTCCAAAGCCTAAGACATTATCTTTATCGACGACCTGAAGTTTAACGCTATCGCCAAAGACTTGATTCTTGCAGAGTAGAAAACCGCCGGCGACGAAACAGTCATCGACGACAAGATAATCAATATTAGTCGATACACCAGCAGCTGCATCGCCTATCAGTCCCTTGTTATAAGCGTTCACATTACCGGTATTAAACTGCGATAATTCTGAAATTACTAGAGTAGAATTGAGCATTTTATTCCTCTGTCCATTCAACGAAAATATCGAAACTGCTACCTGCTAAAGTCACGCCGGGTAAGTTAACAGCGATCACCTCGCTAGTTCCCCTGAGAACAAGAGGCTCTTTTCCTAATTGGTCATATATAAATTCAACGAAATTGCCCGGAGCAAACTGCCCGTTGTTCGCTGCGAGAATTGCGGAAATATATAGTTTCCTAACAGCAAGCCTTCCGACTAACGTCCCTAAAGTAGGGTTAGCCGTGTAAGATCTTGCGGTTGCCGTTGCCGCTGCATTCGTCGAATCATGGGGAACGTTTGTCTGAGTTGTCGATGTTCCAGCTGTGTTCGCCGTAGATCTTTTTAATAAAGACACAGATTGGATCGTGGAAGTAGTCTGAATAGCAGAGACTACAATTTTCCTTATTTTTACGACCGATGAGGCGCTGCCTGTGATCGTAAAAATATCAGTGGGAGTCGCTGCAACCACTAAAGATTGAACCGCTGCCGTATAGGTGTTTTTTAAACTATCTCCAGATTGAACAGGAAGCGTTGACTGATTGCTTGCAATTACAACCGGAGAGCTCGCGGCCATTAAAGCCTGACCAAGGGAGGGAATCTTCCCATCGATCGAAGATAAAGAACTATTACCGGTTGTCTGTAAAGCCGAAGTCGCTGCTCCAGCAGGAAGAGGAACAGAAGCAAGGCTAACCGGTTGTGTTTCGGTTAAATCAGCTTTCAATTGCAATTCTGCAAGCAAAATATCTTGTTTTGCAGCGGTCGCCTGAGAAGTCAGCTTAGTATCAATGGATGAAAGAGAAGTATTACCAGTTCCCTGCAAAGCAGAGGTCGAGGCTCCGCTGGGTAAGGGAAGAGCAGATGCCGAAACTGGAACCACTTGATCCGAAGCGATATTAACCGGCATGGATGAAGCTATCACAGCCGCGCCTAGAGCATTCGGGATACCAGCATCGATCGATGCTAGAGAGCTGTTCCCGGTTGTCTGCAGGGCCGAAGTCGAAGCCCCTGTCGCGAGAGGAATCGATGCAAGGCTCACTGGCTGCGTTTCTGTCAGGTCGGCTTTCAGTTGCAATTCGGCTAACAGAATATCTTGTTTCGCTGCAGTAGCCTGAGAGCTCAACTTAGTATCGATGCTCGACAAAGAAGTATTGCCAGTCCCTTGCAATGCAGCGGTTGCAGCACCCGATGGGAGAGGCAGAGCAGATGCAGAGATAGGGAGCGCCGTTTGATCCGATGCGATCGTGATCGGCATCGATGCCGCCATCGTCGTCTGGCCTAAAGCAGCTGGAATGCCTGCGTCAATTGATGCAAGAGAGTTGTTTCCAGTTGTCTGCAATGCCGAAGTGGCAGCACCTGTCGCGAGGGGAATCGATGCGAGACTTACCGGCTGTGTCTCCGTGAGATCGGCTTTCAGTTGCAATTCCGCAAGCAGTAGATCCTGCTTAGCTGCCGTCGCTTGAGAGCTCAGCTTCGTATCGATACTCGACAAAGAAGTATTGCCGGTTCCCTGTAATGCCGAAGTTGCCGCTCCAGTTGGAAGAGGCAATGCTGTCGCAGATATGGGAACAACTTGATCCGATGCGATATTGACTGGCATCGAGGAAGCGATTACAGCCGTTCCCAGCGCGTTCGGAATCCCGGCATCAATGGAAGCTAGGGAGTTGTTGCCAGTCGTCTGTAGAGCCGAAGTTGAACCGCCTGCAGGCAAAGGTAAGGACGCAGCCGACACTGGAAGCGTGGTCTGGTTCGATGCGATCACGACCGGAGTGCTTGACGCCATTACGGCTTGGCCAAGGCCAGGTGTTTTGGTATTCAATGCAGCAAGCGTGGTCTCGGTCGCCGCGTCGGGAGCCAGGGGAACCGATGCGAGGCTTACTGGTTGCGTCTCAGTCAGATCTGCTTTCAACTCGAGCTCGGCTAGTAGCAAGTCTTGTTTCGCTGCCGTGGCTTGATCTGTCAGCTTCGTGTCGATCGAGACCAATGAAGCATTACCATCGCTCTGCAGAGTCGCAGTTGAGGCTCCGCTAGGCAAGGCAGAGGATGTTATCGTAGCCGGTATTGGATTAGTGGCCGAAACATCGCCATCAAATATACCGTCATTTCCAAGCGAAACTTTCACGCGTTGAAACAAAACGCCGCCGACGTCATCACCTGATACTGTGACGCCTGTGCCGGGAGTTACTGAGATATTGTCAGCCATTTTTAATCTACCTCATTTCAACGCGAATAATGGGACCGCCAATTGTTTTAACCGAATATTGATAAGTTACTTCACCAAGCGTAATCGCTAGCAATATACCGATCGGTTTCCCCGTGCCTGTGACCAAAAGCCAGCGCTGTCCTGGTATTGGATTCGGAGGATCAACCGCGTACTCTTTTATTAAAGTCGCTTCTTCGATTGCATCTTGAACATTGCAAGACTTTAAATCTGATTCGATATTTTCGAAACCTGGATTTCGTAATTCTTCGAATGGAGTTGAGATTGCAACTTGCGTATTTTTCATGGGGATTCACTGATTCTAGCATGCTTTCCAGCTGCTACTGAAATGATCCAGATCTGGCATGTGCTATTAGCTTCCCAAGAAACCATTTGGCTTTTAAAAATCGGAGTACCGTTGCTTGCGGTAACCGTGTTGGAATATCCCCAATACATTTTGCTATCTAATGCAAAAACTGTGACTAGCTTCCTATTCGCAAGCCGCCATGCTCCCACCTTAACCTCAACGGCTGTTAGGCCGACGGTTATATCTGAGAAAAGGCCACCAGCCTTTAGAGGCGTCAATTGCGAAATAAGTGCATTGGCAGCGATCTGCAAATCGGAAGTTGCTCCACCCGGAGGCAATGCTTGCGAGGTTCGAACCGTAAGATAAACGCCGAATCGCACAGTCCCGCCTGAGACCGTGGCTTTTACTGTGGGCTTGTCGTGGTGATTAAACACTTCGATCCGGTTACTACCGGTCGAAGTTAAAACCGCATGAGAACTGAGAGGGTAGATTTCTCCAGCGTCGGGGCCAGATCCATAATCAAAATATTCAACATGGACCGAAGCACCGAGATCGAGAGACTGAACGTAAACCGTAGAGAGAAGGGAGTTGCCGATCGTGGCTAATTTCTGGAGGTAAACGCCTGGACCTATCGAGCCGAGAGAAATGATCGCTCTCGATTCAAATGGTCCTAGCCTTAAAATGTCCTCCATTTTAACCCCGATCGAAAAGAATTGAGGGGATAAAATCCCCCCTCTTAACTATATCAAGTTGCGATATTGTAGCCGTAGGAAACGCTCAATTCAGAAGCCGACTGAGTGAATCCTTTGAAGTCTTTACGCTGATAGCTTGCAAGCAACCAACGATCTTGATTTGGCAAGTCTTCCATCACTTTCAAGCGGATTGGGCGACGAACACCGACCCACCACCGACGCATGTTGACAAGCAAGATGCCTGTGCGGTTTGTGGTGATACCATCGTAAACGCCGGTAGCGTTCAAGTCCGAGCGCATGTACTCGGAAGTTACGATTGGAATACCTTGGTAGCGAGCCAGCTCACCAGTAACGACGGTAGCCATGCTGCCGTATTTTTCCATAGTCGCGACTTCAGGAATGGCAAGCAATTGTTGGAGGCCAACTGGATCACATACCCAGAGAAGTTCGCGAGGATTCACGCCGAACTTTTTCATGCGTGAACGCATGGTACGCAAGCCGGGAGCCAAGATTGCAGCATTCGCAAAATCAGTGGTTCCACCAAAAGCTGTGTTAGAAAGGGCTTCACGTCTCAAACCTTTCCATGCCTTCTCTGCAACATCAGCGCCAGCGGCTTGAGTATCGCTGTCGATGTGAGTGCCATCGTTGTCACCGTTAATGATAGCTGCCTCAACCGCACGACGTTGCGCTTCCACAACTTCCGATCGAGCAAGATCGAAAATTGCAGGTGCAGAATCTTCGTTTAATTCCTCGGGAAAAATGTAGTATTCTCCGAGTTTTATAGGGGTAAAACGAATCTTATCAGTGTTGAAATTGTTGCCGGTGATAGCAGTATTTTCTGCAATCTGCCGAGCCTTGGTCACACCGTATTGAACAGGCAAATCGTATGGAGCAGAGGCCAATGGCATCTCTTGGAATTTATCCTCGATTGCTCTGACCAATTGGTATTCTTCTACATACTGCGAAGAGATCAGTGTCGGCACCCATTCATCACCGGCATTTGTCACTGTGGAGCCAAATGCTTTCAAGCGAGGTGCGAGCTCATTGCGTCCCCAGTTATGATCGAGCATACCCTTGACTTTAGCAACTCGATCTTGCTCGGCAGTAGCGCCGATTTTGTCGCGGGATTCGTCATGGAAAATCTGCGAAGTCCAGCGAGCAACATCGACCGCACGTTTCAGCTCGATAACTACTTGCTTGATTTCAGGCGCAACATTCTTGAAGCGAGGATGGCAAGTGTTGATCTGGATCAATTGAGCAGGACTCGAGCAACCGAAAGTTTTCAGAGCTCTCTCTTCGTCGCTCATGCGACCATATGTGGGAACCGAAGCATTGCGGAAAATGGCAGATATAGCATCTGTGTCAGTTCCTTTCGCCCGTGCTTCAGCATCTTGCAAACGCTTGTTGATCAATTCCATTCCCTTAGTTACATCCTCTAACGTCTTTGCAGGCAGTACCATATTATCGTTCCTCCAGTTTTATTGATGGCCCCAAAAAACTGAGGCTGTAGCATGTCAATAGTAAACTATAATCCTAATTTGGCCAACCGTTCACCGGTCTTGATCAGAAAAAGATTTAAAGACTTTGTCATGTCTTGTTCTTCGGGAGACATTGCAGGCGCCACTTCCGGAGCTGCAGAGCTCACCATTTCTGGCTTTGAAACGAGCCCGGATAGAGTCTCATTCATTTGTTGGAGAAGCAGGATCATGTTACCAAGTAGTACATTAGTCTGCTTTGACTGGTCAAGTGCAGGATTCACTTCCGAATGACTGGCATCAGCACCAGTGACAACCGTTGTGGGATCGATTCCATCAAGTAGGGATTTATCCTCTGTTTCAATTTCAACGACAACGGCAGGTCCTTCGCTCTCAGATTCGGCAGGCTCTTCGATTGGTTCTTCATCTGGTGCAACCATATCGGCTTTGTCTTTTACAAGCTTGCCGATTTGTGCGGTCACTCCATCGCCTAGATCGATCGAACTCATATCGCCTTCGAATTGCCCGGCATCTGCCTGCTGAAAAATCCAAGTCCCAGTTGTGTCGTTTCTGCTTATATTGTCAGAGCTCCATCCACTATCAGTTGCCCATTTCGCTGCATCATCCTGCGTTGCGAATTGATCTGATGGAACCAGAACAGCGAAAACTCCTGAACCATCAGGGAGAGCTGGTGCAGCTTTTTCTTTCGCGGGATCGCATGCAGCTTCGTTTTTCATCATCCAATCCTTTATCTTGAGTGGAAGGTCTTGAGATTCCATTTTCAAAAAATGTATGGCTTCGTCGCTTGTCGTTTGACAGGACAAGCAGACAAGCTTGACCAATGCGTCAAAATCTTTCACAGATTTTATCTGCGTTGACAGGACATCGAAGAATCGCTTGGTTTCTACGAATCCCTTCCACTCTGCAATCTTGCTTAAAGCCGATATTATATCACCGGACATTGCTTTAGTCGTCACAGAAAACTGCGAGTCCTGATTCATGGGAACCGCTACGATACTGCATTCGTGAAGGTTCGCACTCTTGATCACGTTCACGCCGTCTATAATTTCTTCGTCTCCAGCCATGAACCCAACCGAAAGGGAATTTAGAATCCCCTCTTTAACCAGATCCCTGATACGGCTTATCTCAGGATCTTTGCTATTGCTGATTCGACCTTTAACGAAAAGGCCGTCATCCATCGCTTCCACTGAAAGCATTTTTCCGACTGGCTTTGTATGATCATGATTGAAAAGGATAATGGAATTTTTCTTATAGTCATCAAGCTTCCAGGCTTTTTTGCCGATCATGTCGCGGCCTCGATCGACGACTGCTTTGTTGGCGAATCCCTCGAGATAAACGCTTCCATCCTCTAGAGCCTTAACTTTCATTCCTGAACCGGTTAGCATTTTGACTTCCATATTCATCCCCTTCATCGTTTGAATCCCATTTTAGCCGCATCTTCTTCAGCTAGAGTTAGCCACGTGCATCGACAATTAATTGTCTGGTAAGACTTGCCTTTGGTATCTCGAGGATATGACAAACCGTTAGAAAATTCTTGGTCGTAGTCTTGAACCTCGCCATACATATCCCAATGATCGTCTTTGGCGTTTGGATATAGACCATCAGGATTTCCGCGCACGCGGTCATCACCTGCGTTGATCCATACCTTTACAAGCTTTGGGATGACGCTTGCAGCATCCTCCATTGCAGCTGCTTGACCGATGCTATTAGCTGTCAGCGTTTCGGTTCTGGCGATAGTATCCGCGCGCCCTGAAGCGAGAGTCGCAATATTTCTGATTGTCTCCCCAATCTCCGCAACGGTCTTTCCCTCTTTAATGCCGGAAGCTACTGAAGCCATGATTCTATCAGTCGTCGTCTTTGATGTATTTTCAAAAGCGTCTACGCCTCTTCTGTCCAGGCTTTCGCGTCTTTTCTGCTTGCTTGAAACAGCGGCGATAGCTTCCTGATACGGCTTGTTGAATGGAACGTTAACCGTCATATCATATCCCAATTCGACCTGCCCTTCCAAGATCGTGCCGTATTCCTTAACCCATGTGCTTTTCAGCTTTTTCATTGCCTTATCAATTCTAGCTTGCAGCTGCTTTTCATCACGGACCTTTGCAGCCTTCTCGAGCACCTCTTCCTTAACGATCCGGGCGACCGCATAAATCTGATCGCCTAGAGTTTTCAAGAATAGCTTTTGAATCTCGACCATATTCTTGTTTGCAGCTTCACCAATTTTTCGTTGGTCTTCAGCAAACCATCCATTGCCTTCTGCTTTCAGATAATCGGAGAATGCCTCGACATTCTGCTGTCGATAATCTGAAACATCTTCCCCGCTCTCAACGGGCACTGGAGCAGTAACCGTAGGGGAAGCATCTGGGAAAGAGGGGAACATTGGACGCATGTCACGAAGCACATCACCGCCAGGGATAGGGGGAAGCTTCCAGATCTTTTGTCGAACCTCATTATAGGTCATCGTGGCTAGCATCGAATTCGCTGTCAGGGCTTTGTCATCCAGGTTTTCTTGCAGAATCGGAACGCCGCCATAGTTCAAGCGAATGACATATTTCGGTCCCAGCTGAGATGAAAGCCGCATGGTCATTGCCGATGCGAACATGCTTCCGATCGCCATGAGCGGACCTTCCCAGAAATTCTTGAGAGCGGTCTTGTATTCCTCAGATCCGATCGATCCGGATTCAGCTAGGCTCAACTCATGCTTGGGAACACCATAAATATTTATAAGTGTCTCACGATTGTTTTGGATATAGGTGATCAGTTGCTGATCCGCGAGCGTGTGCGCGAAGGTCGATGCTTTGACCCCTTTCGGGAGAACCATTCCACGACGCTGGTTCGTACGTCCTGTGTACGTCGTTTCGAGAGTGAGAAGCAATTTTTTGGCTTGAACTTCATTCGATTCTTCTCCCATCTCGAGAATCATTCCAGGCTGTGCGCCCTTCCTGTAAAAATTCAGAAGGTATTCGTTGGTGTAGCGGTTGAATAGCGAAGGATTGGCGCCAGGGATTAAAGGCGAGAGTCCCCAATAAACTGATGAAGGATTGGGTCGCTTCACATGGATCACATCCTCAGGTCTCAGCTTTGTCCTAGCACTGACCGGAAAACTGAATGGGTCCATTCCGACGATATCGTATCCCCGGAGCTCTCCGCGTCCTGTGATGTCTGGCTGGATGATTTCGGTAGGGACCTGGATCAACCAATTCGATTGTCGAGAGATGTACATGATCGTGTTGCCAGTCACCGAATAATCCACAATCGACGCATATTTAAAGCTATATGCATCTTGTAATGGATTCGGATTATCGAGCATCCTTTGAACCGGATGACTCAGCTCTGGCTTAAGCACCTCTTCGCCATTGACCACTTCGCGGCTATTCACCTGCCAGGGGATCTGTGCAAGCTTCTGTGCGATCCGATCGACGAGGATGAATATCCAATCCTCAGAGACAAAGATCGACTTGAGCAGGCGAGGATTTACCATCGTGCCAAGATCTGCATAACCGGCTGCATTGCTATCGCCCGCAAAAAGCCGTTCGAAGTTTTTCGTTTTCAATTCAAAATTGTCCATACTGCTGTCATCGTCATCCAGCCCTGTGAGCATTCGCCGCCTCCGTGGCCATACATTTAGAATTCTATGATGCCATATTCTCTTTCAGAATGCTGTAGCATTGCAGCATGAGCGAGAGCCAATGACATGACAATATCATCGTGCGAGCCGTCTGGAGCTGAATAGGTCGGCAGTCCTGTCAAAGTTGTCTTAACTTCGATGTCATTCAATTCCATGATCACAGAATTGATTTGAGGAATCCCGATTGCTTCCTGCTCGAATGCCAGCATCAACCGCACCATAATTTCATTTTTAGAAGCATTGGTGAAGGTGAACCCTTTGAACGGTAGCTCAGTCTGGTGAAGCATATCGTCGAGCGCAATGCCTACTCCGGTCTTATCATGCCAGACAGTTTCGCATGATAAGAATTTAGTAGCAAATGTCTTCAGCCGATTAACTTGTGTCGGGTAGCTTATACCTCGCATGCGCCACATGGAAACGGTTCTTCGGGTTTTAGGGTTGATCGCTGTGAAAACCGTATAGTCAACGTTGCGAGCCCAATCTACTCCGATCACTACCGCTTGCAGCATTGCATTTTCATCGATCCAAAAGAATTGATCATTTAGCTCTTGGAAATCTGTAATGTAGCAAGCCTCAACATTGACGAAGCAAGAACCTTCCGAGAGAAATTCCGCAGCATAATATTGCCTCCAAAGCCTTGCTGGCATTGTTCTCTTGGCGTCTGCTACGACTTCAGCTGAGACGTGGGGATTCGTCCATGATGGGGCGTGAATAAAGATCTTTGTCGGACGCCTATTCTCGAATCGCGCCCGGATCATTTCTTCTTTGGCTTCCATGCACTTGCGATAGAACCAATTGTTTTTTCCCTTCGGAGTAGATATTCCAAGGATAGGGGCTCGAGTTACAGTTGTAGTGGTCTTTGTAGAGTTGTAGACATCTTCTTTCATCTTTGCTGCTTCATCCAATACATTCCCCGAAGTGGCTTCACCTTCAAGGCTTTCAGGATGCTGACCATGAAAGAATTGGATCACAGAATCGTTAGCTGGCATGTAGAGAGCAAGGTTTGATTCATTGGCCTTTACATGCGGCTCTGGAGGTAGAATTCGGCGACAATATTTGAAACCGATTTTACTTTGAGTGTAGATTGGGGCAACCCATCTCGAGAGACTTTGCTTTTGCAAGGGGAAGTATAAAGAGAGGGCACCGCTTGCAGCAAGACTTTTCCCAAACTTAGTGCCACATGCTACCCACATCTCGACAAGACCGGGAATAAAAAAAGCGTTCATTATCAACGCCTGCTTATTCGAATGAGGAGGCGTCGAAAGCCTTACTCTGACTCTGGTTTCTGGCATACCTCCTCCGTAACTTCTTCGATCATCGCATCAAGAATAGTGATATTGCTATCGCCTTCCAATTGTTTTTGCTCTTGTCGCAGTACGCCGTCGGCAAGCTGTGTTTCATAGACTATTGTGTGTTTTGTCTCTGCATTTACATCGATCGTTTCTCGCCATCCCAGACGAACTTTTGAGAGCCAGATAAGCATCGTCGGATGTTTTTGTTCGAGAGCAACTTCGTAGCAAGTCCTTGCTATAGAGCCATCTCCCTCTGCTCGAGATTTTTCCAGAACAGCATAAATATTGTTTTCGTCGAGGTCTCCCGCTTCCCATTTTTTTCTATCGGCTGATATTCTGCGATCCATAGTGGCGAGATTACAATTCATAATTGATGCAATTTGAGCAACTTTCAAACCAATGCGAGCCATGTTTTTCATTTTCTTGATGTCGTCTTCGTTCCAATCGTAAATGACTGGAGCTCCTCTTTCATCAGGCACAAGATCAGCGGCAGTCTTCTCGTGTACTACCTTCTTGACGGACACTTTCTTTCGATCTAATTTGGCCATACATTTACTTTTTGAGGTTTCTGTGATTATTGAAATGATGCCAATAAGACTAATTAAACCGTATGAGAAGAATCCTCGAAAGAATTCTGGTGCTATCCCTGAGGTTATGAAATCACTCAAAGAATTCGGTTTTAGGCAGCCATTGGTAGTCGATAGTAACATGGTTCTAATTGTTGGCCATACAAGATTAGCTGCGGCAAAAAAGCTTAAGATGAAAGAAGTTCCCGTGCATGTCGCTGACCTGTCAGAGACCCAGGCTCGAGCGTATCGGATCATGGATAACCGTTCGGGGGAGCGATCGGAATGGGATGCAGGGATGCTCAGCAAAGAATTGGACGAGCTCTTTGAGCTCGATCAGAAATTTGATCTCGAGTTTATGGATTTTGGAGAGAAAGAAGAGGAGAAGGGGAAGGAAGAAAAGGAGAAGAAGGAAAAGAAAAAAAGGGAGTGTCCCGAGTGTGGCTGGGAATATTAGTTTAGACTAATCTTTTAAATTCGGATCTAATTAGATCCTCTAATTCAGGCTCATAGTCAGCTATATATTTATTGATCCAATCAGTTGGTTCGCAGCCCATCAAATTAGTGTGTGCGAGTTCTCGCTTATCGTCGTCCATATATGTTGCGATAACGTCAAGATCAGCTTTAGTGATGAAGTTTAGCATTAAAATCCTTTCGCGCACTTGGTCAAGAATTGAGCTGCATATGCTGAGAGGCTCATCTCGGCTTCGTCTGCGAGCTCCCTTAGTTTTTCTTTGACGTCGGGGGGCACGAGAACATTGAGTAGCACCGGCTTAGGGCCGTCCTTCGGGGGCCGACCTAGCTTAGCTAATTCGTCGAATGATTTTCTTTTAGTCATTTCCCACCAGCTTCTTGTAATGAGCCATTGCTTGATTCAAATCATCATAGTTTGCTTGTATGCAGTTGTTTTTAATCGCCACTGTATATGTGCTTACCCGTTGTCCTTTCTTGTCATAAACTGACCGCCGCACTAGCCTAGTAAATTGTACTTGCTCAGGGAAAGACTGGGTTTCTGTTTGCTTTATTACTTTGAACATTTTGTAATCCTTAGAAGTGCTTTACCAATGAGAAGACTATATATATTTGGTTATATATAGTCAACACTTTTTTATCATGGCTTGTAAGCTTCCAGATTCAGCATGAAATACCAGCCTAAGCGCCCTTTGCCGACTCTCACATTGCCATCTAAAGCTGCTTGGTAGCCGTATATTGCCAGCAAACGATAAGCTGC
>Ga0315294_10003348_pt1 | contig 17449 bp, 14 predicted proteins | sample YL17G13_40_MG_FD_203626 | JGI IMG/M metagenome (GOLD analysis project Ga0315294, IMG submission 203626) | Sediment microbial communities from Yellowstone Lake, YNP, Wyoming, USA - YL17G13_40 | ecosystem: Environmental > Aquatic > Freshwater > Lake > Sediment | place: USA: Wyoming | collected... | reverse complement strand
TGCTATTTGCGGTCATCCTGCTTTTTGTACTGGTGTGGAATAACCGGGAGATCGTCCTGCCTCAACCGGTTGTGGAACGGATAGCGATGACCCAGGCAGGGGAGAAGGTGTTCGGTTACAGCAAGGAATTTGAGCCGAGCGCCGCGTCCCGACTCAAGGCCTGGAAATATGTCTATGAATTAGTTAAGAAAAAGCCGCTGTTCGGATACGGAGCGGGGACAACCGGCCAGTTCCTTTTCTATTACAGCAATATTGAGCTCAAGGACGTGCACAATACCTATCTCTTGCTGGCGCTTGAACACGGGGTAATCTGGGTCTTCCTCTTTCTCATGATCGTCTGTATCGGGATTCGTAAGACGTGGTATGTCTATCGGAACGCAAGAGACGATATCATCAAAGGTTCGGCGCTGGGGTTTATCGCGGGTATCGCGGGATTTTTAACAGCGAACTTTTTTGGTTCGCATATGTTTGCGCTGAACGAAGTCGCTTATTTCTGGATTCTTCTGGCGCTCATGGCTAATGAGGAGAAAGAAATCCGCCGGGAACGGGCGCTTCTCTTAGGGGACGTAACCTCTACAGGCCGGACACTATGACGCGGCAATCAAGACGGAACGGTATCTTAGGCGTTATTCTGCTCGTCGCTCTCGCGCTGAGAATGTGGAATATCCGGCAGGACCTCCCCTATCACTATTATCACGATGAGTCAGGCGTGGTCTATGACGCTCTTAAGATGGGGACCGGCGACCTCAACCCCCATTATTTTATCTATCCGACGCTGTGGTATTACGCGCTTTTATCGCTCTACGGATGCTATTTTCTCGTCGGTAAAATGGCCGGTCTGTTCGGGTCCGCCAGGGATTTCGCCCTTCTTTACCTAAAGGATCCTTCCAGTTTCTTTTTACTGGCGAGGACGCTCGCCGCCCTTATGGGTACCGCCGCCGTCTGGGCGACCTATCGTCTCGGAAAGAGACTTTTTGGTAAGTCCATCGGTCTTATCGCGGCCGCTTTTTTTGCCGTTCTTCCCCTGCATGTGCAGAATTCTCATTATGCGATCGTGGACACTCCGATGGTGACTCTCTTTATATGTTCTCTTTTTCTTATCGCGTCGGTGATGCGAAAAGGAAAGAGCCTTCAGTATGCCCTGTCCGGGATCGTCCTCGGCCTGGCGGTAGCGACGAAATATACGGCGGGAGTAACGGCGCTCTCGCTGTTCTATGCCCATTGGGTCATCTCCCGTCAGAGAAATTATCCCTTTCAGCGGTTCGCGTTCTCGCGCGATCTGTGGGTATCGTATCTGTTGGCGTGCGCGGCATTTATTATCGCCTGCCCCTTCAGCGTCCTTGATTACAGGACCTTCATCGGAGACCTGGTGAATCAATGGCAATGTTCGCAATCCGGCTGGTATGGCTGGGAAAAACAGCCGAAGACCCTCGCCTTTTTCTTCTTCGGGGTGCTTAAAGACGGGATGTCGATCCCGCTGTGGATCGTATCATTGGCGGGGATCGCATATGCGTTTATCCGGCATACGAAAGAGGACATCCTTCTTTTGACAAGCCTTGTGTTTTATCTCGCGGTGATGGCTCATTCGAAGCTTACCTACGCGAGATACATGCTGCCCGTGCTTCCGATAGCGGCGGTCGTATCCGCGCGGCTGGTCTCGGATCTCGCAGGTACGCTCCCCTTACGAACGAAGAAGGCGGCATGGTCATGCAGGCTTATTCTTACGGCCGGGCTCATCTTTTCTCCTCTTTCAAGGAGTATTAATATCGACAGGGTTTTCGCCCGGCCGGCGCTTCTGACGCAGGTGACGAAATGGATCGAGGTGCATATCCCCCAGGGCTCGCGCATCCTCGTTGACGAATATTCGATGCCCCTGGTCAATACGCCCGAGAACCTGAGGGCGCTTCAGAAGGCGAAACTCTCGTCCCGTAAAGATTTCGGCTATAGAAAGATGACCGACATGTTTTTTGAGCTTCAATTGGAAGCCGCGCGGCAGGCGCCGATATCTTACCGGTTGACGACCCTGCCCCATCCGGTAGGTTATTTAGCTGATGAAAAAGGATACCACCAGGAATGGGTCACGATAGACGCTGTCAGCCAGATGACGGGATATCGCGGAAAATATGATTATATCGTGATCTCGGAATATCGGGAAAGATATTATAGCGGCGCGAGGGGTGAGAATATCCCGAAACGGTTCAATTTTATGAGAGATTTTTATCGGTCCGTACAGGAGCACTGCAGGCTGGTCCAGGAATTCAGCGAAGGCGGCTCCTGGCAGATCCGGATCTACCAGGTTTTATAGAACCGCGTCAGACTCATCGCGAAAAAACGACAGCACCCGTCATGTTCTTAAGAATAATGAAATCTTCCGGAGTCATCGCGTCCGCGTTGCTCTTCCTGTTTTCCGTCCAGGTTATCTCCGGATCGCGGTTTAAATCCCTGACCTTTGACGAGGTGAGCCATATCCCGGCGGGATATTCGTATCTCGTTACCGGCGATTACCGGATGAATTTTCTGCATCCGCCATTGACAAAGTACCTTGCGGGCCTGCCGCTGTTATTCTTGAACCTTCCCGACCCGACGACATTCGTCCCGTGGGATTCGACCGATGACTTCGCATTCGGAAAAGCGTTCATAAGCGCTCTCGGACCGAGGCGAGACCTTGTCACCGCCCTCAGCAGGGCTGCGATGATCGTCCTCGCCCTTATGCTGGGCCTCGGTGTATTTCAGTGGGCGACGGAACTCTGGGGCCCTCACCAGGGGTTATTCGCGCTTTTATTATATGCGTTGGAACCCGCGATCATCGCCCATACGCAGCTCGTCACCCCCGATCTTGGTGTAACCCTTTTTATATTCCTCTCTGTATATTGTCTCTGGCGGTTCAGCAATCTCCCGTCGACAAAAAATCTATTACTCACCGGGGTCGCCCTGGGGTGCGCCCTTCTGTCGAAGTTGAACGCGCTTCTTTTGATCGGTCTCGTCCCGGCGCTTCTGTATTTTTTCAGCGATCGCACCAGGATATCGCTTGTTGCCCGGCGAGTCTCGATGATCTTTCTCGTCGCCTTTCTTACGGTATGGGCCGGATATGGTTTTGAGACGGGGACCGTTCTTCATAAGAAGGACATCCACGCGACCGCCCGGGCCGCAAGCGAAGGATTGCCGCAACCGGCATATCGCGCCCTTTGTTCTATGGCAGAAGAGATCGCGGTGCCGATCCCCTCCTACTGGAGAGGCCTCGGGCAGCTTCTCTACTACGCCCGCAAAGAGAAACGCGAGTCCTTTTGGTTCGGCCGGCATTTTCGGGGAGGGTCGCTCTGGGGCAGCATGGCAGCTTTCTGTATAAAAACGCCGATTCCAATCCTCGTCTTTTTTGTCTTCGCGCTCCTGTTTCGGCGGAAGCGGCTCCTGAGCAAGGATCAGCTGTTTCTCTTGCTTCCAATAACCGCATTCTTTGCCATGGCGCCATTCCATATCAGTCTCAGCCTGAAATTTCTTTTACCTGTCTATCCCTTCGTTATTGTCTTCGCGAGCCAGCTCTGCGACACGAGGTCCCTGACCGGTCCGAGGAAGGCCATACTGGGCGCGCTTTCGCTCTGGCTTGCGATCGGTACGCTTGCGGTATATCCGAATTACTTGGCCTATTTTAACGAAACCATCGGTGGTCCGAAGAACGGTTATATGTATCTGGTAGACTCCAATCTTGATTGGGGTCAGGACCTTCCGCTCCTCAAGGATTTTCTTACAGGACACGGCATTAAAAAGATCAAACTCGCTTACTTCGGCTCCGCGGACCCGGTTTCATACGGGATACCATATGAAACGCTTCAACCATCATCGCCGACAACCGGCTGGATCGCTGTCAGCGCTACCTATCTCGAGGGAGTGCATGTAGCGCCCAATGCCTATTTTTGGTTAAAATCGTTTGAACCTATCGAAAAAATAGGGTATTCTATATTTGTATATAATATCAAAGATATAAGCTGAATATAACATCCTATGGCGCGGCCGGATTCAGACAATATTGCGAAACTCTATACCGACCTGAAAGAGCGAAGGATCGAAGTTTCGTCTCTTCCGGTCGTCCTCTATGTCGAATCTGTCTACGGCTGTCCTTATTGCTGCGTCATGTGCGAGGTGAGAGAGACCATGCCGCGTCCGATCTCGCGCCATCTTCTGGAAAGACTGGAGCCTTTATACCCGCATCTTTTTATGCTGGCGATTCATGGCGACGGCGAGCCGCTTTTAGGGAAAGAGATCGATTACTACATCGGCGTCGCCCGCGACAATAACATCGTTCTTCACATGAATACGACCGGTTTTTTCCTTTTACCCGACCTCATCGATAAACTTCTTCAGGTCACCCTCTCCATCCGGTTTTCCGTTCATGCCGGCACCGAAATGACCTATAAGAAGATCATGGGTCATGACCTCGCTATCGTCAAAGAAAACATCAGGCGTCTGATCAAAAGAAACAGCGAGATAGGTAACAGCAACAATGAATTCTGGCTGAGTTTTATCGTGATGAAGGAGAATATCGGCGAGATCCCCGCCTTTATGACCTTAGCGCATGAGATAGGGATACGCCATGTCCGGTTCATGAGACTGTATGCGAACCGCTATACCCTTAAAGGGGTCACCAAACCGAACTCGAGCTTCACGTTTTACCATTCCAGACAGTATAATCCTGCGGTCAGGAAGGAGTTTTTACGGATGCTTCCCGAGATCCGGGGATTGGCTCAGAAATTCCAGGTCACCGTAGAGGCGGGAGATCTCTTCGGCGGGGGGTGCGACGATCATTCCGGCGGGAACGATATCGTTCAGAAGGTCATAAAAAAACTACGTCTGGGAAGGATAACCGGCGACTGTGCCGCTCCGTGGGTAGGAGGATGTTTTGTGCGATATACCGGCGATGTCTTTTTCTGCTGTTCGACGCCATACGTTATCGGTAATCTTTTCAAAGACGATTTTCTTACCATATGGAATTCCCGGAAGACGCGGCGTGCCCGGGAGATATTCAGAAAGAAGATGCTTATGGGCAGTTGCGGCAGCTGCAGAACGATACGGCTCGAAGAATATCCGGCGATCGTCAGCGAAGAATTCAGGAAGCGGCTGTGGAACCCTGCGTCATGACCCTTACAATTCATTACCGAGGAGGTAGAGATGGACTGGAACAATAAAATGATTTTACTGACCGGAGGCACCGGATCTTTCGGCCAGGCGTTTACCGAGATCATGCTCAGGAAGTATAAGCCAAAGGTCCTGCGTATATTCAGCCGCGATGAGCTGAAGCAATATGATATGATGAAGAGGTTCAACGATCATCCCGCGCTCAGGTTCTTTATCGGCGATGTCAGGGACCGCGAGAGGCTCCTGCGGGCGATGGACGGCGTTGACATCGTTGTCCATGCAGCGGCGATGAAACAGGTCCCGACCTGTGAATACAATCCTTTCGAGGCGGTCCGGACGAATATCTTCGGGGCGGAGAACATTATCGAGGTCGCCCTTGAGCATAACGTTGAGAAGGTCATCGCCATCAGTTCGGACAAGGCTGTCGCTCCGCTGAATCTTTACGGGGCTACGAAATTATGCATGGAAAAGCTCTTTATCGCGTCAAACGCGTATGTCGGCACGCGCAGGAGGACCAGGATGAGCTGCGCACGCTACGGAAATGTCGCAGGTTCCCGCGGGAGCGTCATCCCTCTTTTTAAAGAGCAGAAGAAGACAGGCATGCTGACGATAACCGATGAACGCATGACGCGTTTCTGGATCACGCTCGAACAGGGCGTTGAGTTCGTCATACGGTGTCTCGATATGATGCACGGCGGGGAGGTCTTTATCCCGAAGATCCCGAGCCTGAAGATAGTCGACCTGGCAAGGACCGTCTCGCCCGAATGTAAGATAGATTATATCGGTGTCAGACCGGGTGAAAAGCTCCATGAAAGCCTGATCACCCGGGACGAGGCGCGGCATACGCTGGAATTTGATGATTATTTTATCATCGAGCCTCAGGAGCCTCAATGGGCATACGCGAAATGGAAAGGCGGGAAGGCGACCCCTGACGGGTTTCGCTACGCAAGCGATACGAACGATCGGTGGCTTACGAAAAAAGAGATGGAAGAGATGATCCGGCAGGGGAAATAACGGGATGCCTATAGCGGAATTTCTGAAAAAATCGATAAAGATCCTGTTCAATTATCCGGTGTATTTTCTCACGATCTCGCGCAGGAAGCTTAAAAATCTTCTGCCTCTCGATTATTATTTCTATAAGAAGGGGTTCGCCTTTTATCCCACGATCATCCACATGGAAGTGACCCATCACTGCAACATGAATTGTTCCATGTGCACGCTCTATTCCCGGGACCGGAAGACCGGATCACTCAGATCCCGGCTCGAAGAGCATCCGATGGATATTGACCTGGTGAGATCCTTCCTGCGGGAAGTCTCATCGTTTCGACCGCTGATCTCGCTTACCGGAGGCGAGCCGCTCCTCTATAAGGAGATCGATACCATTTTTTCTCTCACTCGCCAGTTAGGGCTCGATTGCTGCATCACCACGAACGGGACGCTCCTTGAGGAGCATGCGGGAACAATCGTCGACAACGGGCTGATCAGCCTGCTCGTTTCGATCGACGCCCCTCAGGAGACCCACGACGCGATACGGGGCGTGCCTCAGACCTATGAAAAGGCGATGCGGGGCATACAGAAGGTCATCGAACTGAAGCGGTCGCGCGGGGCAAAGAGGCCCCGCGTCATCATAGCGACGTGCATATCGAACAGGAACTACCGTACTTTGTCCCAGCTGCTCGATAAAGTAAGGGACCTCGACATTGAAAGCGTCAACATCGAACACTTATGGTTCTGGACGCTCGATTCAGTCAGCGCGCACCAGAAGATAAACGCATTAAAAGATATCAAGGTGTTTCCTCAGAGTATCGCCGCTTCGCAGGATATCGATACGGAGGTTCTGATCCGCGAGATAGAAAAGATAAAAAGATCGGCCTATCCGTTCCCGGTCAATTTCTTTCCCGATCTGGAACCGAAAGCGATCAAGGATTACTATGACCATCCTGCCCGGCCGATCGTCAAACGGTGTATCTCTCCCTGGAGGGTGGTCCTCGTCCTTCCGTGGGGAGAGGTGCTGCCGTGCCTGGATTACAGTTTCGGCTCTTTAGAGACGGAGACTTTCGCGAACATCTGGAATTCCCGTAAGGCGCGCGACTTTCGTATCCTCCTGAAAAAACACAGGATCTTTCCGAGCTGTCGCAGGTGCTGTGGTCTCTTTATTGTGTGAAAAAAATAAAGTGCAAAAAAGGTAACGATGAAACCGATCCCGTATGGGTATCATTCACTGGATCCGAAGGATATCGGCGCGGTCATTGAGACGCTTGAGTCAGATATCATCGCTCAGGGGCCGGCGATCAGAAGACTCGAGGAGGCGTTAGCGGCGTATTGCCGGGCGCGATACGCAGTCTGTGTATCAAGCGGGACGTCGGCGCTTCACGTCGCGTGTCTCGCGGCCGGCATCAGGCGCAAAGACGAGGTAATAACGTCTCCGATAACCTTTGTCGCGTCGAGCAATTGCGTTCTCTATTGCGGGGGAAGGCCGGTCTTCGCGGACATCCAGGAGGAGACGGTCAATATCGACCCTGATGAGATCCGGAAGAAGATTACCGCGAGGACCTCGGCGATCATCCCTGTGCATTTCGCGGGACTCCCGTGCGATCTCGCTCGGATCCTGGCGCTGGCCAAAAAAAATGATCTCATGGTCATCGAGGACGCCGCGCACGCGCTTGGGGCCAAGTACGGAGGGTCGAAGATCGGCTCATGCCGGTATTCGGATATGGCGACCTTTAGTTTTCACCCCGTCAAATCGATCACTACCGGCGAGGGCGGCGCGATCACTACCAACAGTAAGGAACTGTATGAACGGCTGCTGATGTTCAGGAATCATGGCATCACGCGGGATCGCTCGCGGTTCACCGCGAGCGGTTGGCGCTCATCGGGGCCCTGGTATTATGAGATGCAGGAACTCGGCTTCAATTACCGGATAACCGATTTTCAATGCGCCATGGGGATAAGCCAGTTGAAAAAACTGGACCGGTTCATCGAAAGAAGACGAACGATAGCCCTTCGTTATAACAGGGCATGGCGCGATATCGAGGGGATACGATTACCGGCAGAAGACAGATCAAAGGGGTCGGCCTGGCATATCTACGTCATACGGCTCGTATCGCCGGCGCTTCTTTCAAAAAAGAAGACCATTGTCGATCGCCTGCGCTCAGAAGGCATCATCGCCAATGTTCATTATCTTCCGGTGTATCTCCATCCTTATTACCGGAGGATCCTCGGTTACAAAAAAGGGTTATGCCCGGAAGCGGAACGTTATTATGAGGAAGCCCTTACGGTGCCGCTCTTTCCGCGGATGACCGAACAAGACGTATCGTTCGTCATAAAAACCGTACGAAAGGTATTCGAAACGCTATGAAGAAGATACGGATCGGAGATTGTACCATAGGGTCAAAGAAGACCTTCGTCATCGCCGAGATCGGCTCAAATCATGACGGAAGCATGAGACAGGCGAAGGCACTGATCGCCGCTGCCCGTGATAGCGGGTCCGATGCGGTGAAATTCCAGTCATTTAAAGCGGAGAATCTGGTCGTTCCGGGTCACGCCGCGTTTAAGAAACTGAGACAGCTGGAATTGCCGTTGTCGTGGCATCGCGAATTAAAGCGGTATGCCGATCGGCAGCGTATCCTCTTTTTCTCGACCGCCTTTGATGAAGAAAGGGCGCTCCTCCTCAACTCGATCGGCGTCCCGGCCTTCAAGATCTCTTCGGGGGATCTGACCTTTAAACCCCTGATACAAAGGATCGCGCGGTTTAAAAAGCCGATCCTTCTGTCTACCGGCATGGCGACGATACCTGAAATAGAGGCGGCCATCAGGCTTATCACCGCCCTGAAGAACGATCGGATCGTCCTGCTGCATTGTGTCTCAAATTATCCGACGGAATTTAAGGATGCAAACCTGAAAGCTCTCATGACACTGAGAAGACGCTTTCATCTTCCAGTCGGATTATCAGACCATAGTCTCGGGATAAGCGTTCCGCTGGCCGCGGTCAGCCTGGGGGCAGCGGTGATCGAAAAACACTTTACCTTAAGCAGAAAGTTAACGGGGCCCGACCATGGCTTTGCCCTTGAACCCGACGAATTAAAAGAGATGATCGCCCGTATCCGCGCCATCGAGCAGGCTTTGGGCGACGGGAAAAAGATACCGCGCCGGTCAGAGATACCGGAACGGAAATGGGCGCGAAGGGGGATCTACGCTCAGGAAGTCATCTCCAAAGGGAGCGTTATCACAAAAGATCGGCTGGCATTCTTAAGACCCTTTCACGGATTATCGCCTTCCGCGATCGATTCCATTCTCGGCGGAAGGACAAAAGTTACGATAAAAAAAGGGATGCCTGTAACGATATCGCAGATACAAAAATAATATCGTCTGACAGGCGCAGCGCGACAGGAGCCGCAGTTGATGAGAACGAAGAGCGAAATTGAGATATATACTCCCGACCGAGAGATCCGGATAGGATTTTTCTCGCTTTTTAAAGAAATATTCGCTGATATCGCAAGAAGCCGCGAGCTCATCTGGAGGCTCTTCTTGAGAGATTTCAGCGCCCGGTATCGGCAGTCGATCTTGGGCGTCCTCTGGGCGCTTATCATGCCGCTCATCATCATGGGAGTGTTCGTCTATCTTCACAAGGGAGGGATCCTCCGCTTTGAGAACATCGATATCCCGTATCCGGTCTTCGCTCTCTTCGGGCTTACTGTCTGGACGCTCTTTTCAACGGGTCTTGCAGCCACCAGCGAGAGCCTTGTCAAGGCAGGAGCCATGATCGTCAAGATCAATTTTCCAAAGATAAGCCTGGTCATCGCGGCCATGGGAGAGGCCGTCGTGGATTTTCTCATACGGCTTTGCCTTCTCGCGGCTGCCTTTATCATCTTTAAGGTGGCTCCCCATCCGCAGGCGCTCTTCCTGCCGCTTGTACTTCTGCCGCTCATCATCCTCACCCTGGGGCTCGGCCTCTTTTTATCGCTGGCAAGCGGCGTCGTGAGGGACATCCCGAATATCATTATCGTTGGAACGACGTTCTTGATGTTTATCTGCCCGGTAGCATACCCGCTCCCGGACATAAGCGTTTTTGCGGTCCTGAATCGTTGGAATCCTCTGGCCTGTCTGATTGTCGCGTCGCGGGATATCGTTTTTACCGGGACCCTCTCAAATCCCGGGGGGTTCATCGGGTCATCAATATTCGCGTTTTTTGTTTTTTTCATGGGATTGAGGATCTTTCATATCGCCCAGACCAAGATAACCGAGAGGGTGTAGCACTCCTATGAATGAAATTGTTGTTTCAGCTGAGAACGTATCAAAGAAATTCTCCCGGTTGCTGAAACATGTCATGTATTACGGCGCCCTTGACATATACAAGGGGTCTATGTCTATCCCTTCCGATTCGGGAAGGTTACGCGAAGGAGAATTCTGGGCGGTCGAGAATATATCCTTTCAGCTTTCCCGGGGAAAGACGCTCGGGATCATCGGGCCGAACGGGGCCGGCAAGAGCACGATCCTGAAGATGATCAACGGGATATTCATGCCGGACACCGGAATGATCTCCGTTAACGGAGGGGTCGGCGCGCTGATCGAGGTCGGCGCCGGATTCCACCCGCTTTTGACCGGCCGGGAAAATATCTATATCTACGGGTCGATACTGGGAATGAAGAAGAGCGCGATCGATAAAAAGTTCGACAGCATCGTCGCATTCTCGGGGATACAGGAGTTTCTTGACACCCCGGTGAAATATTATTCAAGCGGGATGTATGTCCGGCTTGGATTTTCGGTCGCCATCCATTGCGATCCCGATATCCTGTTGATCGACGAGATCCTCAGCGTGGGAGATTCCGAATTCCGGGAAAAATGCATGCGACGGATGAGCGATATTAAAAAAAGCGGGACGGCGATCATCTTTATCTCTCACAATCTGTATAATGTCGAGGCATTATGCGATGATGCGATACTCCTTGATAGGGGAAAGGTCCAGAACGCGGGGAAGGCGCGCGACGTCGTCACCAGCTATATGAACTGGCAGGAGAAGCGGGAGAGTTCCCGCATACCGATCGCCGAATTGGGCGGTCCATCCGGCGAACCGATGCCGGTCATCATCGAAAAGGTGGAATTGATCGATGCGCGGGGCAGGACGAAGCATGAGTTCGCCTTCGGAGAGGGGATGACCGCCCGTATCTCATATAACGCCCTGAGGCGGATCGAACGGCCGCTGTTTAATCTCAGGATTTTATTCAAAGGTAGCGGGACGATCGAAGCGGGCATGCTCATCGATGGCCATGGTCCCGAGTGTATCGAGGGGAGGGGATTTGTCGAGTGCGTGTTTGATACGCTCCCCCTCACGCCGAATATCTATGATATCCTTATTTTTGCCCGGAGCGGTGACGGCATTGTGAACATCATCCGCGAGAATATTTATGCCCGGTTTACCGTTACCGAAGAAGGAACTGACAAGATTCCCATGAAAGGACCGATGGCGATGAATCATCTCAAGACAGGCGCGGCGGTCTATGTGCCGCGGCGCTGGAACTGGAAGAGATGATCATGAATATCGGGGCGATAGTCCAGGCGCGGATGAGCTCGGAGCGGTTACCCGGCAAGGTCCTCCTGCCTTTGGCCGGAAAGCCGGTCATATGGCATGTCCTGGACAGATTGCGGCACGCGAAAAAGCTGAAATCAATCGTCCTGGCGACCTCCGATGAGCCTGAAGACAAGGCCCTCAAGGTCATTGCGGATGAGTTCTCCATCCCGACCTATTTCGGGAACCTGGACGATGTCCTCTCGCGGTACTATCACGCCGCGCGGCAGTTTCGCATCGACCCGATCGTCCGGATCACCGGGGATTGCCCCATGATCGACCCGGAGATCGTCGACGAGGTCGTCCAGTATTTTATCGACGGTAATTATGATTACTGCGGCCTGTCGGGGGCGTTTCCCGACGGACTGGACACGACGGTATTTTCCTTTGCGGCGCTCGAGGCCGCTTTTAACGAAGGAAGACTGTCTTCGGACAGAGAACACGTCGGCGCGACATTTTTCAGGAATAACACAGGCCGTTTCAGGATCGGCGGCTATCAGAAATTCACCGATAGGAGCGATTACCGCTGGACGATCGACGAAGAGAAGGATTACGAGTTCCTGAAAGAGGCGTTCAGAGAGCTCTATTCTCCCGCCCGGCCGTTTTCATATCGAGACGTATTCGAGCTTTTAAAGAAGAGACCCGAGCTCCAAAGGATCAATATCCATATCGTGCGCAACGAAGGCTATTTAAAATCGCTGAAGAAGGATAAGCGGTTTTCGGAGAAAGATCATGAAAAATAGAATACTTACCAAATCTCAACAACTGTGGAAGCGGGCCTGTGAGGTCATCCCCGCGGGAACCCAGACCCTGAGCAAGGGGCCGGACCAGTTTGTGCGCGGCGTCTATCCGATATATCTCAAGAGGGGGAAGGGGTGCCATGTCTGGGACGTTGACGGGAACCGGTACATCGATTATCCCATGGCGCTCGGCCCGATCGTCCTCGGCTATAACTACCCTTCGGTGGACGCGGCGATCAGGAAGCAGCTTAAAGACGGCATTACCTTTACCCTGATGCATCCTCTGGAAGTCGAGCTCGCTGAACTGTTGACCGAGATAATCCCGTGCGCCCAGATGGTCCGATTCGGGAAAAACGGCGTTGACGCCACATCGGCGGCGGTGCGGGTCGCGCGGGCCCATACACAAAGGGAAAAGATCGCGTTCTGCGGGTATCATGGATATCAGGACTGGTTCGCGATAACGACCTCAAGAAATAATGGGATACCCAGGGTGTTGAAAGACTATATTTTTGAATTTACCTATAACGATATCGGGAGTCTGGAGCGGGTCCTGACAGAACACCCCGGCGAGATAGCGTGCGTGATCATGGAGCAGCCGGGCGAAGAACCCCGCGATAATTTCCTCCAGCGGGTCATCGACGCGACCCATAAACACGGCGCGCTCTATATCCTTGACGAGATCGCCACGGGTTTTCGTTATGCCCTGGGAGGCGTTCAGGAATATTATAAGATCGTCCCCGATCTCGCCTGCTACGGCAAGGCGATGGGAAACGGCATGCCCATATCGTGCGTGGTCGGGAAGAAAGAATATATGAAACGGTTCGAAGAGGTCTTCTTCTCGACGACGTTCGGGGGAGAGACCTTGTCGCTTGCCGCTTCCTGCGCGACACTGCGGGAGATGCGCACAAAAGACGTCGCGAGCCATCTGTGGAAGATGGGCCTCAAGTGGAAGAACGGATTCAACTGCCTTGCCAGATCCATCGGTGTCAATGCCCAGGTAGGAGGCGCCGGCCCAAGGACCCATTTTATCTTTAAGGATAACGAAGGAAGAGATTCCATGGCCCTCAAGAGCCTCTTTATGCAGGAGACGGTGAAGCGCGGGATACTTTTCGGCGGCCCGATCTTTATGACCTACTCGCACACCGATCGGGAGATCGATATGACACTGACTGCGAGTGAACGCGCCCTCAAAATAGCGAAAAAGGCTCTTGACGAAGGCGATATCGACAAATATATGGAAGGCGAGAAGATCACCGAAGTTTTCCGCGTCAGGAGATAGCGGATATCCGCGCTACCGAAAGGCTCGCATGACACTACCAGATGGTAAATCCGGTAATTACGAGAAATTCATCAGGGAATTTTCCCTCACCCATGATACCACGTTCGTCTACACGATCCGAAAAGACCTCAAAGGAAGGATCAAATATATTTTCGATAGATATTTTGAATATACATTCCCCGACTATCGTCTGAATATAAAATTTATTGTGAACAATTGTATCCATGGACAGGGGATCATAAACCGGATGATCTCACGCGCCGCGCAGGGAAAGGATATCCTTGAGATAGGGTGCTCCGGCGGAGGTCTCTGCCTGGAGATCGCCCGGAAGAATCCAGACGCGAATATCCTGGGGGTGGACATAACCGAGAACTTCCTGAAAGCGGGCAGGGATTACTATGACCTTGTCAGTAAAAAGGAGAAGCTGGGGAAGATCACCTATCGCTATCACGATGTCAATGTAACGCCGCTGCCGGAAGAGAGTTTTGATGTCATTGTCTCCATGGCGACGCTCCCCTGTCTGGTCGATAAGAAAAAGGCGGTCGGAGAGCTTAAAAAGGCGCTTAAAAAAGGAGGCCTCCTCATCATATACGAAGGGAGGTATTCTTCGAGTTTTCTGGAAAAAAATGTCCGGCGTCTTACACCGTTACTTTTTCCATTCTTATTCGTCATAACGCTTTTCAAAGACAGGAAACCTCTTTCTTATCAGAAAGCGACGCTTTTCGTGAAAAAACTCTATGGCTGGGAAGGAGCACGGCCCTGCTTCAAAAATCTAAAGGAATTCGGGGTGGAAGAAGAAGATATATTTTCTCTGGTTACATCGGAACTGGTCCTTGAAGAAGAGATCAGGACGCGATGTTTTATCGACTGTTTCACAAAGTATATTAAAAAAAATATACTCACGTTTCTCATCATCTTCCCGCTGAAAGCCCTTGACGATCTCATACTCGCCTGCGGTTTTCTCGAAGGAACGACGCGATATTCTGTCTTTAGAAAGGAATAAGGCATGCGAATTGTGGTGATCGGATGCGGTTCTATCGGAAAGCGGCATATCGCCAATCTGAAGAGGATCGGTATCAGGGATATCGTCGCCTGCGATCTTGATCGGGAAAGGCTCGTATATGTCAAAAGGAAATTCCGGGTCCGCGATCTTTACACCGACTACAAGAAGGCTTTACGCGATCATCCCCTGACAGCCGCCGGGTTTATCTCGACGCCGGGTAGCTCCCATATCCCGATAGCGACCTTTCTGGCCCAAAGAGGGGTTCACCTTTTCATTGAAAAACCGCTTTCTTGTGATCTAGCCGGCGTCGAGAGACTTCTTGCCCTGGTGAAGAAGAAAAGGCTCGTGACCATGATGGGGATGTGTTACCGGTTCCATCCGGGATTAAAGGTCATCAAAAACCTTCTGGAAAAGGAGCATCTCGGCAGGGTCTACGCGGCGCGCTGCTGCGGGGGGCATTACTTACCCGACTGGCATCCCGATGAGGATTACAGGAAGACGCCCTACGCGCAAAAGGCGCAAGGGGGAGGAGTGGTCCTCACGAGCATTCACGGGTACGATTATATCAGGTGGCTCTTCGGAGACCCGAAAGAGGTGTTTGGCGTCACCGGCAGGATCAGTGATCTTAGGATCGATGTCGAAGATATCGCCTTGGCGTTCTGCAAAACCGGCAGGAATATCCTGGTCTCTTCCCACAGCGATTTTTTGGCGCGTGAGCGGGAACACCGTATCGATGTCATCTGCGAACGCGGCACCATCCGCTGGGATTACAACGTGAATGAGGTCCGGATATTCATGGCGCTCGAGAAGAGATGGAAGATCGTGAAGTTCCGGTTCATGCCGAACGATATGTATCTCGACGAGATCTGCCATTTCTTCCGTCGTGTAAGACAGAAGAGACCGGACAGCGCGGTAGATATCCGGGAAGGTCTTAAGACGCTCATATTCGCTCTTTCCGTAAAGAGCTCAGCGAGGTTGAAGAAGATTGTCATGCTGTGAAAAAACGGATATCATGTTGCTCACCGAAGGCGGCCCGGGCATAGGTCTTGGCCACCTGATGCGCTGTATCGCGATCGCGGAAAGCGCGCGGGGCACGGGGATGCGGCCGTTATTTTTCGTCAATAAAAATACGGCCGTCTCCCAGATCCTGGATGACCGCCGCTTCCGTTTTAAGGAGATCAGGAACCCATTTATTCGTCGTGTCCCCCGCGTTTTTGGAAAGATACAGGACGCCCCGGTCCTTATTGATTCCAAAAAAGATGTATCCTGTCTGATAGGAAGATTACAGAAACAGGGCTGCACCGTCACGCTTCTGGATAATGTAACCCGCGCCCGCCTCGCCGCCGATAACGTGATCTACCCGATGGCGCATTATATCCCGCGGGAATTATCCTGGAAAAAAGCGAAGGGTCTTGTCCGGCACGGAGAGCGTTATTTTCCCCTGCGCAGGGAGTTTTCCTCCTGTAAACCAGCGATCCGCAAAAGATATATCCTGATCACCATGGGAGGGGCGGATTTCAACAACATAACACGTACGGTGCTTGAGTCGCTCGAGGGCAGGGTCGGGCAAGAGCCTATTGTCGTATGTATCGGGAAGGCGTTCAAGCATAAGGCGTGGCTTGAGCGATACCGGCGTGTTGAGCGCAATACTATCAGAATAGTCCGGGAACCTAAGAATTTCGCCCGGTTGCTGAGCGGTGCGCGTCTCGTCATCACCGCGTTCGGGGTGACCATTTACGAAGCCGCATATTACAGGGTCCCGGTATTCGTCATATATAATTACCCAGACGACCAGAGATACAGCAGGCTCCTCGAGCGTCTGGGGCTCTGCGAGACGATCGGTTATTATAAGACGGTCAGAAAAAGCGATATCATCGGCCGGGTACGGTCCTTTCTCGGGTCAAAGCGCGGCGGCCGCCGGGCGCGCGGAAGAAAGGTCACGATCGACGCGAAGGGTTGCCGGCGCATCCTGGCGATCATGTCGGGACCGCGCCGGCGGTTTTCACAGAAGCCGCGATGAGACATTTTCATACGCTATGCGCGATATAGATACGATCTATGAGTTACTGAAAAAAAAGCTGGCAGGCGGACTGTCGGTGGTTTTACCCGTCTATAATGAGGAGAAGAACATTGAGGGCGTGGCAAATTCTATCCTCGCGTACCTTCCGAAGATCTCCGACGATTTCGAGATCATCATAGTAAACGATGGCAGCACCGACAGGAGCAGGGAGATCATCGATCTCGTCGCCGCGCGGCATAAAGAGATCATCCCGATCAACCATGAAAGGAATAGAGGCTATGGCGCGACCCTGGCGACCGGTTTCAGGAACTCAAAGAAGCGTTTTATCTTTTTCATGGATTCCGATGATCAATTCAGGATATCCGACCTGTCAAAACTGGTCTATTTTATCGACGATTATGATATCGTCGCGGGTATCAGAAACGAGCGCAGAGATCCCCTGATACGGGACATCAACGGTACCGTGTTCAATTTTGTAATGAAGTTCTTATTCAAAGTGCCGATAATCGACATCGATTGCGCGTTCAAACTGTTCCGCAGGGAAGTCGTCGACGAGATGACGTTCTGCACCACGGGGGCGTTGATCAACACGGAAATATTCGTTAAAGCAAAGTTGCGCGGAAAAAAGATAACGTTCGTAGGCATCGAGCATTATCCGCGCACCAGGGGAAGGCAGACAGGCGCCGCGCCGAAAGTCGTTATCAGGGCCCTG
>Ga0315294_10003346_pt1 | contig 17456 bp, 23 predicted proteins | sample YL17G13_40_MG_FD_203626 | JGI IMG/M metagenome (GOLD analysis project Ga0315294, IMG submission 203626) | Sediment microbial communities from Yellowstone Lake, YNP, Wyoming, USA - YL17G13_40 | ecosystem: Environmental > Aquatic > Freshwater > Lake > Sediment | place: USA: Wyoming | collected... | reverse complement strand
ATTGTATAAATTATGCCCGCTCCCTAAATAAAAAAATAATTTATATTAATCCTGGCACTTGACCATCTATTATAAAGTTTTATGATAGAATGTATGCCAGACTTGATTCTTTCAGCAAACGAAAAAAAGATTTTCAACCTTTTAAGTTTTATATCAAAAAATCGTATTTCTTATAATTTAGAAATTACAGAATATACGTCTAATGTATTTAAAACAAAGAGTTACTCACTATCCCATCCATGGTCAGATGGTCATGAACAATATAATTTAACTTTAGATTTTAATTTTAAAACAATTTCATTGTATGCTTATAATGAAAGCCATTATAATGGAGATCATTATAATGATTTTACCAAAAATATTCCTTGGTCAGATTTGGATAAAATATTAGAAGCATTAAAAGTAATTGCCAAGCACTCTATTCTTTGGCACTATAAAAGAGAACAAAAAAAGAACTTTGATTTGCTTATTAATAATAAGCTTGACGAACTAATTAATAGTTAATATGTTAAACTTAACATTTTCCACTAAAATAGTAGATTTTAATAAAATTGCTAATCATCCTGAAATGATTAGAAAGTTGCGTGGATTAACTTTGCATTCTCATTCTGGAATGAATTGTGAACTTAATAATTTGATGAAGCTTTCAAAAGCAAGAAAAGTTAATTCTGAAATTTTTCTAGCTTTTGTTAAAACCCAATTGGTAGGCTGGGCACTTTATTCAAATGAATCTAGTAAAGTTGTATTTACAAGTTATGATGATGGCGATCAATTTAATTCAGGATATGGTTCTTTGTTTCAGATCTTTATTGATCCAAAGTTTAGAAAAATGGGAATTGGTACTGAGCTAGTTAAAATTGCTGCAAAAAAGTCAAATAATAGAAAAATTTGTATTTGTCCTTGGGACAATCTAAGTACAAAGTTTTTTTCTAAATTTAATAATTTGAAAATGAAAAAGGTTTATTTTAAGCGACCAAGTGCATATAGTGATATATAAAAGATAATTATGGTAATGTGGCGTAATTGGCAGCCGCGCAACGTTTAGGCCGTTGTGTCCGAAAGGACGTGCAGGTTCAAGTCCTGTCATTACCACTGATATAGTCAGGTGACGGAACGGCATACGTGTTGGTCTAAGAAGCCAAATTTTGAGGGTTCAACTCCCTTCCTGACTACCAATTAGTTAAAAATAATTGAAATGATATGGTGATGTGAGGGAGCAAGTGAACCCGGATGATTGTGAGTCATTTTTCGGCGAGGGCAGTACTCGTACATCACCCCAATTTTTACTTTCGATTCTTAGAAAGCAAAAGCAGGATAGCATCTTTAAATGGATGAAAAACATCATGTAGGTTCATATTAGATCTTTCTAAAATATAATTTGATCTCCAAGCAAGATCTTGTGCAACCCCATCATTTGTTGTAGTTTCAATATCTTTCATGTTATCAGTAACTTCTTTTAAATCTTTTATTATTGCATAATATGCTCTTTGAGCACCATTATAAAGTTGAGCTATTTTTTTATCCACTCCTTCGGGCTCTCTTCTTGAAGACGGAGGATTATTAGTGAGAGCTGGAATTTCTTCTCCAAAATCAATTTCTCTATCACTTGCTAATTTTTTTACGCATTTCTAATAGAAATGAAAGTTTATCAGCTAGCTTCATAGAAGCTTCTAATTCTGGCAATTCATTAGATTTTTCTGTACTTGCTAAGTCTTCTAGATGTGAGATCTTCTGACGAAGATCATGTATTAGTTCTTCATACATTAGAAGCATTGATTCTTTTACTTCCTTAGTAAATGATTTATTTTTTATAATGTCTTCTTTTTTTAATAAAAGATTATATAATGACTCTTTAAAATAATCTATTTTATTATCAAAGCCAGATTCTGCAAAATCATAATCATCCTCTTCATCAAGATGTGCATTTTTTTCAAATTTTGAAGCAAAAAGTAATATTTCATTTAGATCATATGACATAGCAAAAAAACCTCTTAAAGTCTGGATTGTAAATAATATGCAATTAAATTGATATATCAATAACTTGATATATAATAACTACATGGCTTGTTCGTCTATCGGCTAGGACAGGACCCTTTCAAGGTCTAAAGACGAGTTCAACTCTCGTACAGGCTACCATCTAAATAAGGTCCCATCGACTACTGGCTAGGTCGGAACCCTCTCAAGGTTCAGGAGCACGGATCGATACCGGCTGGGATCACCCATAACAATATGCCCCACGTAAGGGATTTACTAGCAATTCTTCTAAATTTGCAAACTCCGTTCGACTCGGAGGTGGGGTGCAAATAACATTTCATATGTCCCAGTGGCACAACTGGATAGCGCACTTCGCTACGAACGAAGAGGCTGTAGGTTCGAATCCTACCTGGGACACCAAAATAATTGATATTGTCTCATCAGATGGATTTCTGCAGCGAGTTTCCTAAACTTGCTTAAAAAGTTCGATTCTTTTATGAGACGCTACGGCATATAATTTAAAGGATATTAATGGCTATTGAACTTAAAAAAACAAATGAAGATTTATTAATCAGATTATTATTATCAGTTTTAGCTGATAATGGTAAAGTGAAACAATTTGATGTAAATCATAATGTAATCCATATGGATTATGATATTTTTTCAAAAGAAGCACTAACTAACTTTTTAGAATTATCATTAAGTAATTTTAATCAAATGCCACAATTTACTAATTTTACATTTGATGATGATAAATTTGTAAATACTTTTAAAGAAATATTAGTAAGTGGAGCCGCTCTTTATGCATTATCATCACAAGCCCTTATTGAAAGGGGAAGAGAATTTACCTTTTCCGCCGAAAATGGTGGAATAAATTTGGCGCCACCAAATCTTGCTGAAATGTTGAGTGCTCAGCATCAAAGATTATTGAATCATCATTTTGATAAGTTAACAATTATTAAAAGAGCCATTGGTGTTTTTCTTTAAAAAAATAATATAATAAGCGATAATGAAAAGCCCCTTAATTGGGGCTTTTCTATTTTCATAAGTAAATAATATAAAGGATAAAATATGATACCAGATTTTGTAACAAGAGACGATTTAGATCGTTGGAACAAAAATATTGATGAAGACCCTCATTTAGACCATGCATTTGTAGAAGACGCAACAATAAGAGAAATATGCTTATGTGGACTTTGGCTATTAGAAGAACTTGATAAATTAGAATGTAAAGAATCTAAAAAAACAACGCTTCAATATTTAGCAGGAAAACTTTCATTTGGCAGAGACCCTTGGGTTGCACATCAATTTGTTTTGGATTCATTCAAAAATAACTTAATTATTTTTGAAAATATTGTTTATAATTAATTTATAAAAATGTAACTATTGACGACAATTATTAAAGACTTACTATTAACTATTATTGGAGGAATAAATGGCAAATCAAAAAGAAATGAGTATTTCGGATTTTAATTTAGAGAAACTTTCTACGAAACAATTGCAAGACAATATTCAGGCAACATTAGATGTTGGCGGTAATCTTGCAGTTTTTGGTAGAAGAGGCACTGGTAAAACTAAAATTGCATTACATCAAGTTAAACAGGCTGGTATGACCCTTGTTTATATGAATCTTGCAGTTCTAGAAAGAGTAGACCTTGGAGGATATCCAGAGATTATGTCTCCAGATCCAAATAGAAAATATGTAAAATTTTTGCTCCCATCATTTTATGAAATGATGATTGAGGGCGATCAAAAAGTTGTAGCTGTACTCGATGAAGTTGATAAAGCAGACCCAAGTTGTTGGGCGCCACTTCTTGAATTCGTTCAATTTAGATCAATTAACGGAAGGCATTTGAAAAATCTACATGCTACCCTTATGACTGGGAACCTTATTTCCGAAGGTGGAAATCGTCCATGTCTACCTCTGTTGGATAGAACAGAGAAGTATCTAGTTGAAGCAGATGTAGTTTCTTGGTTAGATTGGGCAGGGGCAGAAGGCAAGATTCATCCATCTGTTACTGCTTATCTTAGAGATAATCCTGACAATTTGTGTGGTGCTGCTGACCCTCAGAATCGTTATGGAGATCCATCTCCTCGCGCTTGGGAGAATGCTTCAAATTTACTTTGGGCAGGAGAAAAGCTCGGCTGGTCAACAAACGTTCTAATGAACAAGGTTTGTGGATGTGTAGGCAAATCTGTTGGAGTAGATTACTCTAATTATTATACTCATTATCAGGTGCTCCTACCAATGGTAAATGATGTTTATGAAGGTCGTGATGTTCATAAAGCGTATGATAAACTAACACCATCAGAAAAATTAATTTGTTGCATGATTATTTGTTCTAGAATGGCAAATCAACTAGATGAAAGCGTTGATGGTAGTATTCCAAACAGTGCCAAATATGTTGGTAGATTTATGCAACAAATTACATTTGAAAATGTTCTTGTCGCAGTTAGAAGTCAAATCCAACTTTTTAGAATTGTTAAGTATAATTTGGATGATCATCCTGATTGGTCGTCAGTATTACCTACTGTTAGTAAGAAACTTTCCGAAGATCAAAAGAAATAATTTGATATATAAAGGACATTATGAAATTCTCTCGTATAATTGGAAAAATTGATCCAGCAATTGTCGCTAAAGCTGAAAGAGCTTTACATGCAGTTACACTAGAATTAGGACTTAGATATAGTAATGATTTCGTTGGAAATAATATTGGAGGTGATCCTTTAATATTTTCTTTAATATATCCAATTGAACATGTGGCAACTCCAAATATTAAAACGGCTGCAACAGATGGTAAAAGATATTATTGGAATCCTAAATTTATAAATAAACTATCTCCAATTGGTTTAAGGATTGTATGTTGCCATGAGGCTTTACACGCTATTTATATGCATCCTCAACGTAGAGGGTCTAGAATGCCAAGACTATGGAATATTGCAGTTGATTTTATAGTTAATGGTTTAATTATGGAGGACTTTAAAGCTCGTAAGTTAGATCCTGTTTTGTACTTTACAAAAAATCTTGGAAGATATATGACGCTTGAGCAATATGCTCAAGTATTAAAAAATCCTTTTGTTTCAGTAAAAGGATTTGAAGAAATGGATGCCACTGCAAAAAAAGGACCTCCAGTTGATTTGCCAAAACCAAATTCTGAAGATCCATTAACTCCAGAACAAGAAGAAGAGATTGAAAAGTATTTGGATAAAATTACATTCTTTTTCGCTGATCCTAATCTTCCAGAAGATATGAAGCGTCCAGAAAAAATCTACGATTTCCTTTATAGTATGCTACCAAAATGTTCTAAGTGCGGTAAAGTCGGTCGTTATAAACTTCCTAAGAAAAAAGAAAAAGATAAAGGGAAGAATAAGGGCAAAGGAAGTGGCGGCGATAAATCTAATGAGGGTAAACCAGATCAGAGCCCAGGAGATTGCGGTAATGATGATTCAGGTGGCTCTGGTGGCAAATGTGATAAGGGTTGTGATGAGTGTGGCGATGGAATGGATATTTTTGATTTCGGCGGTACACTTGACGATCACATAGATACAGAGGAAACAGAAGAGGCTCTTGGCAAAAGAATGTCTGATGCTATTGAGGCGGCTAAACGCATGGCAGGTTATGTCCCAGGTTCATTAGAAGATGAGTTAGGAAAATTAACAGCTGCTAAAATAACTTGGCAAGATATTATTCGCTCTAGAATTCTAAAAGCTAGAGCAGGAAATGGGCGTAATGATTGGACGAGATTTCGTTCTCGCGCAATGTTTTGCGGCTTATTGATTCCTAAACGTAAAAATTATACTGCTGATTTTATTTGTTTACTTGATACTTCTGGAAGCATGTCTAAAGAAGATATGTCATTTGGGATATCACAACTGTCGGCATTGGATGAAAGATCAGAGGGAACAATAGTTTGTGGGGATGCCAAAATTTATTGGGAAGATGCAACTAAAATTAGAAAAGCAAATGCTGAAGAATTATCAAAAATAAAAGTAAAAGGTAGAGGGGGTACAATGTATGCATCTTTCTTTACTGATTATGAAAAAGAACTTGGTCCTGCAGATTTTCTAATTTTAGTAACTGACGGTTTCCTGATGGATACAGATATTGCGGAAATGAAAGACCCAGGAATAGATACTTACTGGATTATTACTTCTGATAATGAGAAATTCAAACCTCCATTTGGAAAAGTATATTATCTAAAAAATTGATATAATCGTTCCAAATCTTCCAATAAAGGCATATCATATATGCATCATTCAAACGAATTTTTATTACCACATATATTAGCACCAATTCAACATGAAGTTTTAATTGGGGGACTACTTGGAGATTCATCTATTATGAAAGATGGTAAATATCCAAGAATGAAAATTGATCGTCAAGCCCGAGATAAACCATATATTGAGTGGCAATATAATATTTTTAAAGATTTGTGCAAATCTGGAGTTAAAAATATCGAAAGGTTTGATAAAAGATATGATAAAATAAATAGGCAGGTTTCATTTAGAACAAGAGCAGTTCCTGCATTTTTAGATTATTATAATAAATGGTATCCAAATAATATAAGGCAAGTGCCAGAAGATATCCAATTTACGCCATTAATATTGGCTGTTTGGTTTGCTGATGATGGCTGCATTATTCATCATGGTCGTGGCGTATTGACTTTAAAACTATCAACAGAAAGTTTTGGAGAATATGGCGCCAATCTTTTATCTTCTAAATTGCAAAAAAGATTTAATGAAAATTTTCCAATATATAGAAAGAAAAAAAATAAAAATCAATTTTTCATTAAAACTTCTACTTGTGCAGCAAATGTTTTTTTAAAAGAAATACAGCCTCATATAATTGAAATTAAGATGGAAAGAAAATATAATATATGGAAAGATTTAGATTTAAATATTATACCAATTATAGGCAAGCCTCAATTATTAGATAGAAATGATTTTTATAAAGAAATTTTATCATTAAATGATTTTTCTATTGTTAAGTTTTCAGATAAAAATTCTCAATATAATATTAGTTATTTGCGTCAAATGATGAATGAATTTTGTAACAATAAATATCTTGAAAAATATGAAAGTAATGATAAATTTAATCCTTATCATTATAAGGTTACAGAGCAGGGTAAATCTTTTTTCTTAAAAGAATTAATATAACAAATAATGTCTTATTAATGATTGTACTGACAATAGCGTTATTTTTTAATTTATCAAAAAGTCTGGAAATTAATTTACAATTATATTTTATAAATTGGGAGGGCTTGACTGCTAATTTATAAAATATAAGTTAGATGTGGTTGTTGTGGCTTGTAATTTCTTTAATTTAAAAAAGGCGGTATGATTTAAAATGAAACTTAGTGATATACATCCTAATATAGAGCGCTCAGAATTGTTGAGCGAACAATTCTTTTCTATTCAAGATACTGGTATGATATTTGATATTCTTAGAAATAAGATGTATTCGAATCCTATCTTGGCAATTTGTCGTGAAATTACTTGTAATGCCCGAGATGCTCACCGTGAAGTTGGAAAATTTGACGAGCCAATTATAATTAATTTGCCAAGTGCTCTTGAGCCATTTTTCAAAGTAAAAGATTTTGGTCCTGGTATCAGTCAGGATAGAATGTCTAATATATTTATTAAATATACTGCTAGCACCAAAAGAGACGATAATGTTCAAACTGGTGGGTTTGGTCTTGGAGCGAAGACTCCATTCTCATATTCTGATACATTCAGCATAGTGACTGTAAATAATGGTGTGAAATATAATTATACTGCCTATATTGATGAAACTAAAATCGGTAAATTGACTCAAATGTCAAAAGTAAATACTGATGAAAAAAATGGTACAGAAATTATAATTCCAGTTAAACCATCTGATTTTAATTATTTTCGTGATAACACAATTTCTGCTACATCCCATTGGGATCTTAAACCACTCATAAAAGGTTTGGGTGCTAACTTTAATTATCCAGACAATAAAAAAATTGTATTTGGTGATGATTGGGAAATTATTGCAAAGGCAGATTGGCAAAAAAATGTTAAAGCCATCATTGATGGGATTGAATATCCAATAAGCATTGATTCAGTTAGAACTTATGCTAATGGCAAGTTTATTGATTCTTTGAATGGACATTTGCATCTCAAATTTGAAGTTGGAGAGCTATCTCTATCTGCCAATAGAGAGCAAATTTATTTTGATGATTCTACTAAAAATAAAATCAAAGACAAAATTTCAAAAGCTTATGATGAAGTTAAAGTTATTGTAAAGGATAAGTTGTCAAAATTTCCCTCTTATTGGGAAGCGAATGTTTTTTATAGGCAAGAACTTTCAACAATATTTGCCGATTTTGCTATTATGGGAACTCTTGATTGGAATGGTCTGCCTTTGTTTGCTGGATATCTACACACCGCATGTAGTGTTATATTTTTCAAAAAGGGCTCATGGTCTAAAAAGTTTGGGGCTGATCCAAATAAAATTGTTCGTGCCAGACGCCAAGAAATTAATTTTGATAAAAATGCGCTATTGCTTGTTAATGATCTAGATATTCTTGATGTCACTCTAAAACATGTTAAAGAGGTGTTTGCACAAAATCCAACAATTGCATCAATACAAGTTGTTTGTCCAAATGCAAAGTGTACAGAAACACAACTTAATAGTTCAATTCATTTGGATAAAATGAATCCAGCCAGATTGTCATCATTTATAACGGCTTCAAAAAAGAGAGCCGTATCTGGCACTAGGCTTTTACTTTTTAAATTTATTAGTGGTGAATTTAAACTATCGTCACATGCAGCTTTTGATGATGATACTAAAACTAAAATAATTTGTCGTATTAAAAAATATGATAATGATGATACTAGAAGAGTTATATATGGCGCACATGAGCTTTATCCTGCAACCATTAGTAAAATTGCTGGAAAATTCCCAGACTATTCATTTTATGGTGTGAATGAAAATATTACTCAAAATAGAATTGATGAAGAGTTTTCTGAGCTATCATTTGATAAATTTGTTGATGATAATATTCTCTCTCTCAAAAGAGAAGATTATATTAAAATAAAATTTATGGAAGCACAAAGAAAAAGCATTGATTATAGATGGTCACCTTGGATTAAACATATTGTAAAAAATATCACAGACCCTACTTCTTTGTTTTTGAAAATGATTAATGTTGCGGCTGAATCTATTAAAGATGAAAATCTCCAAGATTTTCTTATTTATGAGCTTGTAAATAAACCGCTAACAGATAATGAATTGAAAGCTTTTGCAAAAGATCATGAAGATATAAATATTGAAGTAATGAATAATGAATGCGCCATTAAATATCCAATGTTTAAGTTGATTTCAACTTACATTGATGAGGTCAGAATATCAACTATAACTGATTATATTAATTTGATAGATAAACAATAAGGAGATAAATTATGTCACATAAAGTAAAATGGATAATTACCGATAACAATATTACCGTCTCTTATGACGGGCAAACGCATATCGTACCACGTACAGATGCTTTGGCAAACAAACTAATTTTGGCTATGAAAGAACGTCGCTTTGATGAAATACCAAGCCTAGTATCTGCTGCTAAGCGAGTAGAAAATTTTTCAAATGGTAACTTTGTAGTTACGGATGGCGAGATTATGGTTAATGGTAGTCCTGCACCCAAAGTTCTATCAGATAAGATTGTGAAATTTGCTAATGAGGGGCTGCCATATGAGCCTCTTCTTAAATTTGCTGAAAGACTACAACACAATCCATCATATCGCGCAGTAAATGAGTTGTTTCAATTTCTAGAAAAGAATGATCATCCTATTACTGAAAATGGATTTTTTATTGCTTATAAAAAAGTAAAAGATGATTTTAAGGATGTTCATAGTGGAACATTTGATAATTCACCAGGCAATATTGTTAGCGTCCCTCGTAATCAAGTTGACGAAGATTGTAATCGTACTTGCTCTCATGGTTTGCATTGTGCCAATTTTGATTATGCCATGAATTTTTATGGTGGTGGCAAAATGATTGAAGTTGAGGTTGACCCTGCTGATGTAGTTAGTGTTCCAATTGATTATAATTTTTCTAAAATTCGCGTATGCAAATATAAAGTGCTTAATTTAGTTGATTGCGAAAATTCTACACCTGCATCTGCATCACTTAGATTTACCGATCTTATAAAAATTAATGATTCTTTTGAAGATGAAGATGAAGATGAAGATGAAGATGAAGATGAAGATGAAGATGAAGATGAAGATGAATATCCTTGGAATGATGAAATAGATGACTATGCTTAAAAAAATAAAACAAATGATTGTGGTTGTATTTTAAATCCAAATTGGAAAGGTTTTGGAAAAATTTCTGGAACGTATTTTTCACACATACAAAAACTAGCAAAAAATAGAAATATAAAATTCAACTTATCTATTGAATATTTGCATTCAATTTATCTAAAACAAAATAAATTATGTGCATTAACTGGACATCCAATAAATTTCAGTCGTATTTATTCTAAAGATCAAATAGCATCACTAGATAGGATAGATTCAAATAAAGGATATATTGAAAATAATGTACAGTGGGTTCATAAAGATATTAATAAGTTAAAAACTGATTTTAATTCTGATATTTTTTAAAATTATGCTATATGGTTACTGATTATACAAGATCATTACAATAAAGATTAAATAACTAATCTTAATGTAATTAGTGATAGTTGTTATTAATAAATTAGAAAGATAAGAAGAAATGACAAATATAGCAGTGCTGGGTGCAGTTTTTGGTGATGAGGGCAAAGGGTCGCTTACACATTTTTTTTCAAAAAATTATGATTGGGTGGTGCGCTATTCTGGAGGCGCGAATGCAGGGCACACCATTTATAGAGATGGCGTAAAATATGTTCATAACTTATTACCATCATTTGATTGGCGCTCTCCAAAACCAAAAGCATTTCTTGGCTCTGGAATGGTGATTGATCTTGAGCAATTACATTTAGAAATTACTAAATTATATGCTTTAAATATTAATTTTCCTTCTAGGGTATATGTTGACCCTGATGCATTTATTGTTATGCCCGAGCACAAAGAAGAAGATAAGAATCTTAATGGGCATATAGGGTCTACTAATCGTGGTATTGGTCCAGCTTATAAATCTAAAATTGGCAGATGTGGTATAAGAATTAGAGATGTTATGGATGGTGCCACTCTAAATCGCCATTTAGTAGAAGAAATGAAAAATTTAGGAGTTCATTTTAATGGAGTTTTAGAATTGCGCAATCAAATGTCTAATGACAGTCTTCTTTTTGAAGGTGCTCAAGGTATTATGATTGATATCAATCATGGAACTTATCCTTATGTTAGTTGTGGTGATTCTGGCTTAGCCGGAATTCATGCATCTGGATTTAGTTGGGCTCCACCAGAAAAAGTTTATGGTGTTGCTAAAGCCTATACAACTAAAGTTGGTGAAGGTCCATTTCCAACAGAAATTCATGGAGACGAAGCGAATTCATTGCGTGAACGTGGTAATGAATATGGAGCAACCACTGGAAGACCGCGTAGGGTTGGTTGGTTAGATTTACCAGCATTAAAGTATGCTTGTGATAAAGGTGGTATTACTGACCTTATAGTTACAAAATTTGACATTCTTAATGGAATGAAAGAGGTTCCAGTTTGCACTTCTTATCAAAAAGCACCAATATGTTCAAGTGATTTTTTTACTGCCAAACCAAATTATTCTAATATTAATGGATGGGAAGATGCCTCAAAAAAAGAACAACTAGCTTTTTTCATTAAAAAAATTGAAGATTCTACTGAAAGAAAAGTAGAGATTATATCTTTTGGAATAAGTGAAAAAGATATAGTTTCATATAGATAAAATACTATACAGTATGCTGTCTTAATGAATTTGTATGATAGCTCAAATAGAACTTTTATATCATGGGGAGATTATGATAGGAAGCAATTTCAAAATAATTCAAAAGATTATAATGTAAAATATCCATTTGGTCCCCGCCACCTTAATCTTAAAAATGCCTTTTCTTTGCTTCACGGCTTAGACCGTGAGTTGGGCATGGACGCCGCCCTTGAATTTCTTAAAATCCCTTTAGAGGGCACTCACCATCGCGGCGATGATGATGCCAAGAATATTGCTAAGATACTTTTAGCAATTCTGAAAAAATTCAGACAATAATGAGGAAATTTGATAATTTATATCCTGAAGAACAAGACAATGCATTGCAGCAATGTATGAGTAATGCAATTGATAATATATTTGATGGTTTAGTTTCTCAAGATGAAATCTCTGAGCAAGATATGAAAAAACATATTTTACCAGAAGCTTTACGATTAGCACAAAAGGCGTATTATCCCGATTTAAATGATATTATCATATACATAAAGGACAATAAATGATTCATGGTATTTATATTAAAAATAAACCAAAAAATAAATGGCATTTAATTTCTCTAACAGCCTCTCCTGAAGCTGCTAAAGTAAATAGCGAAAAGGCATTAGAAGATGCAATAGAGCATGGATATGCAGATGCTCAATCTATTGTTCAAATTTTCGATGCAGGAGATTATATTCCAGAAGTATTAAGAGAAGTTAAAGATCAAAAATTAATGTATAATTAAATAGTATTTGATCTTAATCCTTAAGATATATTAAATATAGAATATCTTAAGGAAAAACATGACAAATGCTTTAAATTTACCCGAGATTGATCAAGAGCAGGCATTAGAATTATGTAAATTTTTTATACAATCTAAACAATCATTATTTCTTTTTGGCAGAAGAGGCACTGGGAAGACTGAAATAGCGATTCAAGCAATTGAATCTTGTAAATATAATGTTAATTATATTAATCTATCTGTAATAGAACGTCCAGATTTAGCAGGATATCCTAATATAAATTCGCCAGGAGATGTTATTAATTTTAAATCTCCATCATTTTTGCCGGCTTTATTAGATAATAATAAACCAAATCAAATAATTTTATTTGATGAGGTTGATAAAGCATCACCAGAAGTAACTGCGCCATTATTAGAAATTTTACAACGAGGATCAATTAATGGTAAGAAAATTAATGTATCTAGTTGTATATTAACTGGCAATTTAGCTAATGAAGGGGCTTATTCAAATCAAATTAGTTCAGCATTATTAGACCGCGGCTCTAAATATATATTAAATTTTAATTTTGAAAAATGGGTTGATTGGGCAAAGTTGAATGATATTCACGATTTAATATTGGGATTTTTAAGAAGTCATCCAGATTTAGCTTGCGGAAATGTTGAAGATACTAAATATGCGACGCCTTCTCCAAGAGGATGGACATTAGCTTCCCATGCTTTAATTAAAGCAAAAAACTTTAAAATTGTAGATATTGAAACTATTACTCAAATTATTTCAGGATTTGTTGGGCATGAAGTTGGAATAAAATTTAAAGTTTGGTATGAACATTATAAGAAATTTGAGCCATATGTTCAGTCAATAATTGAAATCGGCAGCTCTAGTTTAGATTTCGAAAAATTACAAGGCACAGAGAAAATTGTTTTTGCAATTGCATTATGTCATTATGCTAAACAAAAATATTTACAAGAATTTAAAAAGACTAATTATACTGCCTCACATCTAGAAAATTTAGTGAAATTTTTCAATACCACTAATATAGATAAAGAAATAAAAATTATGGGACTTTATAATGCCTTTGACTTAGAAATGGTCGCGAAATATAAAATGTTTACTTGTGTCAATTTTTTTAATATGTTTAAAACATTGAGTGAAGGTATAATAATAAAAAAATAAATTGGCGGGGTTGACGTGCTATTTATAAAAATTATGTTATAGATATAGGGGAAAATCATGAGTACACTTTTAAGCGTTAATGAGTTGTCATTTGAGAATGAAGTTAGTCAATCAACACTTCCAGTATTAATTGAATTCGGCGCAGAATGGTGCGGACCATGCGTTAAGTTATTGCCAGTCTTAGAAAAATTTGCTACAAATAATGTAAATTTAAAGATTGTCAAAATAGATATTGATGATTCTCCAACACTATCTTCAAAATTTAAAATCCGTGCCGTTCCAACTTTAATGCTTTTTAAAGACGGAATAGAGGTTGATTCAAAAGTTGGGATGATTTCAGCTTCTGATTTACAATCCTGGATTGATGAAAAATTAAAATAATGAACTCTAATATAATAATGGTATGTGGTGCGCCAGCAAGTGGCAAATCTACTCTTACTAAGCAATTTGTTAAAACTGGATACATCTCCCTAAATAGGGATACTGAAGGCGGAACAATTGTAGGATTACTTCCTAAATTAGAATCTTTTCTAAAAGAGAACAAGAAAGTTGTTCTAGATAATTTATTTCCAACTATTGAAGTTAGGAAACCATTTATTGAACTTTGTAAAAAATACAATCAAAATATAGATTGTATAATTATGAGCACCTCGATTGAGGACGCACAGTTTAATTTTGTACAGAGAGCAATGTCTCTTATTGGCGAGTTTCCAACACCAGAAGCTATTAAAAAAGCAAAACATACAAATGTTTTTCCTCCAACTGTTTTGTTTAAGTTCAGAAAAGAATTTCAAAAACCGTCTACAGATGAGGGCTTTACTAAAGTTGAAACCTTTACATTTAAAAGAGAAGATGATCCTAGCTTTATAAATAAAGCTCTTATTTTAGATTATGATTCTACTTTAAGAGATTGTGTTGGTGGAAATGGTAAATTCCCAACGGAAATAGATCAGATTAAAATAAGACCAAATGTTTCTACAAGAGTAAAAGAATTTAAAGATAAAGGATATCTTTTACTTGGCATTTCAAATCAAAGTGGAGTTCATAAAGGCGATTTGTCTCATGAAAAAGCCATTGAATTATTTAAACATACCAATAAACTAATTGGTGTAGATATTGAATTTAGATTCTGTCCACATCAATCAGCTCCAATTTCTTGTTATTGCAGAAAACCCCAGACAGGCGTTTTTATTGAGTTTATGATGAAACATAAACTTTCAAGAAAAGATTCTATATTTGTAGGTGATTATACTTCTGATGCAACAATGGCTAAAAGAGCTGGTATTCAATATATTGACCAAGGTGAGTTTTTTAAATGAAATTTTCTAGCGATGAAATATCTGCTTTTTTAGTAGATTTATGTATATATGATAAGCCTACACGAAGAATTAAAAAAGTAATGAAATTATTAGATAGTGTTTCATGTGGATTTTCAGATTTTGAAATCACTATAAAAGAAAAAGATGGCACATGTTTTCATTATCAAGTTACAATAGGTCAACCAACAGTTGATACCTCATGTAAAAAAATGAGGTGAATAATGAACTTTAATGTAATAAGGAGAATTTATTCAAATGAATAAACCAGATATAATGATGAGTTTAGTTTTGGGCGATTGGTCAGGTGATGGTCATAGTATATCGTCTCAAATTAACATTTTAAGTAACATTGATAAAGAAATTTTATTATCAGCATATGTAAAAGGTGTGGAGATATTAGGATTTGATCTTATAAACAATGTTTGTTCGGATTTTGAAAATAATTCATTATCTTCAGCAAATTTAAAAGCTCTTACAAAACACGGATTTAAATTTACTGAACTATCTTCATATGAAGAAAAAGATCTTGAGGTATGTCTTAAAAAAGATTCTGATGAAGACTTTCGTCTTTCACCAAGCCAATATAGTGAAATCTTTTTATTTATAGTTAAATTAGGCAATAAAAATTTTCAATATGAAATTTTGACTCAAAAATCATGTCCTACAATTGATATTGGCGGATATGGTTTATTTTGTAAGTAAATTAACAATTAATATTATATGAGGTGTAATTATGTCTATAGGCGCGGCGCTTTTTATCGCAGCCATTTTTTGGCTATTCTATGTCCTAGTCCTTAAAGGATGGGTATGGAAAATTCTAGTTGGAATATTTGGATTTTTTGGAATGTACATATTCCTTCATGAACAATTTCCGGGACTAAGAAATCAAGGACTTCAAATGGGAGATTCAATTATAAGCTGGTGTGCCCTTGTGCCAGCAGCAATATTGCTTTTGGCAATGGGATATACTACTGTAAATTCAGAAGAATAAATTGGAGAAATAATATGGGTGCTTGGGGATATGGATCATTTGAAAATGATAGTGCATTAGATTTTCTTAGTTCATTAATAAATGAAAAAGCAATTAAAAAATTATTTAAAACTAAGTCTAAACATCATAATTATGATGAAATTCGTATTACTGCAGAGATCTTAATTCATTTACATAAAATTAATAGATTTTGGGTAGACCAATCAACAATTGATGATCTTATTGACGGATTGAATGTAGCTATTAATGATAAAGAATGGGTTAGTGGTTGGAAGTCACAAACCGACGCACGACTATTAGTTAAACAACTTAAAAAGTTTGTAAAACAATTGAAAAACATTGAAGGATATTAAATATAATGTTACTTGTACAAGAGTTCCTTAAAAATCATACTTTTGGCGAGCTAATTGAAAAGCATGGAGTATATCCATCTTTTTCAAAATCTGGTCATAAATTCAGCCTAAATTACGATATGATCGAGGCAGAAGAAACAGATCTTCTCGCACAACAATGCCGTGGTCTTATTTTGGCACAAATAGATGGGTCCTCATTGCTCTCTCTAGCGAAGATTGTAAATGATAGACCAAATTATAATCACATTTGCCCAGGTGATACCGTCATACTTGCCTATTCAATGAATAGATTTTTCAACTATGGGCAAGGATGCGCATTCCAAATTGATTGGAACGACAAGAATCTTTCTATTATGGAGAAGCTTGACGGAACATTAATTATTGTTTATAATGATATGTTTACTAAACAATGGTGTGCAGCTACTCGTGCAGTGCCCGAAGCTGATCTTATAATGGATAATGGTATTTTTACATTTAGAACTTTGTTTGAAAAGGCTCTTAAAGATACGACTGGCAAAACATTTGAAGAGTTTACAAATAAACTTAATCAAAATATCACTTATTGTTTTGAGCTAACAACTCCATACAATAGAATTGTTGTTGATTATAAAGAATGTAGAGTTACTCTTATAAGTGCGCGCTCTACTAGTCTTAATAAGGAGTTTGATCTTTGTGGAATGAGTAACGCTTATACTTGGATGTCAAAAAATGAAGCTATTAATTCACAATTTATCTCTGATAAAGATAAAGAATATCTTAAGTCACGCGATATTCCTGATGATAAAGATATGATCTTGCCAGTGCTTGATGATTTGGAAGGCGTTCCTTATGTGCGCACATTCAAATATAATTCTATTAATGAACTATTAGATTGGGTATCATCTCTCAATCCAATGGAGAGTGAGGGCGTTGTAGTTATGGATGCAGATTTTAATCGAATTAAGATTAAAAATGCAAATTATGTTGCGGCAAATAAAATGCGAGATAATTTGGGAGCATCAGAACGTAATTGTGTTGAGGTAA
>Ga0315294_10003345_pt1 | contig 17462 bp, 27 predicted proteins | sample YL17G13_40_MG_FD_203626 | JGI IMG/M metagenome (GOLD analysis project Ga0315294, IMG submission 203626) | Sediment microbial communities from Yellowstone Lake, YNP, Wyoming, USA - YL17G13_40 | ecosystem: Environmental > Aquatic > Freshwater > Lake > Sediment | place: USA: Wyoming | collected... | reverse complement strand
TCCTTGGTATCTCCGCATGGAAGCGTACCGAAGAAAAACTGGCTGACAAAATCTAAGGTGAACTACTATGGCATTTGTAAATCCAATGACCTTGATTCCTCCGCAGTACAAGTTACTTGCGTACATCATCATTGCCGCACTGATTTTTGGTGCCGGAAGCTGGACAGGCTATAAGGTTACGGCTAACCACTACACGGCTATCATTGCCACAATGAAGCTGGAAGCCGCAGAGTTGAAGACTAAGCAGGCTGAACTACAATCCGCACTCGCAAAGGAAATCATGAACGTCAAGGAACGGATCGTGACTAAGTATGTTGATCGTGTCAAAATCGTAAAGGAGAAGGAATATGTCTACCGTGACCAAGCTACTAACGTTGTCCCTGATCGTGCTGAACTTTCAAATGGTTGGGTGTACCTCCACGACTCTAGTGCCAGAGGTGTCGATGCCGACAGCACCAGAAGTGCTGATGACACCGGCTCGGGAATTAAAGCCAATCAAGCCCTCGCAACCGTCGTCGAAAACTACGGTGCCTGTCAAGCCAACGCCGAACAACTAACCTCGCTCCAAGAGTATGTGGTCGAGGCTAAGAAAGCTGTCGATGCCGCGAATGAAGCAATCCGCAATATCAATAAGAAGAAAGGAAATAAGTAATGGATCTAACAGCAATGAACATACTTAAGACAATCGCAGAAGATATTGTACTATTCGGAGGAGCAGCCATGGCACTCTGGATTGGATTAAAGCGCATGTACACTACGGCTCGCAACGTCGAGAAGCTGGTCGAGAAGGCTGACGAAACAGACCAGAGGAATGTCGAGTACCGAGAGAACATCAAATGTGATCTGGAAAAGCATTCTTCACTTGAGGCAGAACGGCATGTCATGCGCGACAAAAAGATTGACATTGTAACTAATGACCTCGGAACATTGTCAGGAGAATTGCGTGCGCATGTCAAGCAAGAAGAAGCTCGCGACCTGATTCGGGATCAACAGCTAGTTCGATTGACCACCCACATAGATGAAATCGTTTCTGAAATGCGTCCGAATGGCGGAAGTTCGATGAAGGACATTGTTACCAAGACTAGTAACTCGGTAGCCGAAATCAACACTCGTGTTGCGGTTATCGAAGAGTGGAAGGGTAATAGGAATGGTGGTATCAAATCCACACCAAAAAGGAAAGTCAGGAGAAAGTAAGTCATGCCAGTTCCAAAGAGAATTACACCTACCGGTCTGATTTCCTCAATCATCCTACTGAGTACCTTCTTGGGTGTGGCATTCGGCGTCAAGGAAACCTTCATGACCAAAGCCGAAGCTGCCGAAGTGATTGCTGTTCAACAGGCTCGCGCAGTCGAGTCCGACCTACAGATGGTCAACCTCGAAATCCAGTTCCTTGAAGAGAAATTACTGACACGCAAGAAAGAAAAGATTGCGAATGATGAAGTTGTCCTAGAGATAGAAAAGCGATTGAAGTTCCTCTACGACAAAAGACTAATTCTTGAGAAGTATCAGTTGGAGTTGAACAATTAGGCTTGCTCTTTGATGCCCACTGTGGTATCATGTCGGTATGAGTGTCTATATTGATCGCGAATTCCTCGGACAAATTCAATACAGGTTAGAAGGCTTCTCTCGAAAGAGTGCCGACCTGTATAATTTCCGTTGCCCCTTCTGTCTCGACTCTAAGAAGAATAAGTCGAAGAAGCGCGGATACATCTACAAGATCACCGACGCAGAGGCGTATGCGTATAAGTGCTGGAATTGTGGGAAGTCGATCAGCTTCGGACACTTTCTGGAAGCAATTGACACCACCGCCTATCGCCAATACATCTTAGAGAAATACAAGGAAGGTGCTAACCGACATTCCCCGGTCGAGAAGCCGACCTTTGAGGAATTAAAAGGATGCGCCGCAGAACACTTTCGAAACCCACCTAAAACTCTAAGTATACCAAAGGTTTGCGATTTGCCTGAGAACCACTATGCGCGGAGCTATATACAAGACCGGCGTATCCCTGAGAAGTTCTGGAACGAAATCTACTACACCGACAAGTTCCTTGATTTCTTGGACACAGACTTTCCCGACCATGGCAAAAAAGATGTTCCTAATGACGACCGCATTGTGTTGTTCTACACGAATGAGAATGGTGATATCACCAATGTTGCCGGTCGCGCATTGAGTGAGTCTAAGATTCGATATATTACGATCAAGGTGAGCGATGAAAAGAAAATATTCGGACTACACAGACTGGACAGAACGAAACCCGCAATCGTGGTGGAGGGTCAGTTCGATAGCCTGTTTCTGCCAAACTGTGTGGCAAGTGGCGATGCCAATCTTGCTGGTGTTGTGGATGCTTTCCCTGATACGGAATGGACGATAGTATTCGACAACGAACCGCGTAACAAGGAAGTTGTGAAACTCTACGAACGAGCCATAGATAATGGCTATCGTGTCGTAATCTTCCCACAAGACATACCAGAGAAGGATATCAACGATATGGTGGGAGCCGGAATAGATGTAGAAAAACTGGTTCGCGATAATGCCTACTATGGTGCGACCGCAATGTTGAAATTCATAAGGTGGAAAAGAGTATGAGTAAGATTGATGTTCTGAATGGCGGATTCGTTCGCCTTGTTGACCATATGGGGAGCGACTTGTCCATCGTCCGCTCCGCAAGAGTCTCTTACGATGCCGACTGGCGCGAGGGAGAAGATGAAGGCAAGGATGCGAAGCTTATCGGTTATCTGATGAAGAACAAGCACACTTCGCCTTTCGAATGTGTGTCATTCACCTTCGAAGTCAAGGCACCCATCTTTGTGTTCCGGCAGTGGCACCGGCACCGCACATGGGCATACAACGAAATCTCCGCACGATATACCGAATTGGACGAGGGATTCTATGTCCCTGAGTTGGATCAGATTACCACACAGTCCGCATCCAACAAGCAAATGCGCACTACCGAACAACACCCCATGGCGGCGATTCTCGCTAATTCCATGCGTGTGTGTAATGACGCATCGTTCGCTGTCTATCGAAAGATGATTGCCGAAGGTTGTCCACGCGAACTCGCACGGTCAGTCCTGCCGGTCGCTGCCTACTCCCGCATGTTCGCGTCCGTGAACCTACATAACCTGTTTCACTTCCTGCGTCTGCGACTCCATGAACATGCTCAGTATGAGATTCGTGTATACGCAGAAGCAATGTTGAAATTGATCGAACCTATCGTTCCGGTCGCAACCGCCGCATTTAGGAGTACACTATGACATTACTATCACACGCAAAACGAGAACTCGACGCAATCGGTATGACTGAGGAAGCCGAAGATATCGACTTTGAAATGCGCAAGCATCTTCTCCACATAGTCGAAGAATTCGCCAAGGCTGGTCACTCAGGATTCACGGCAGAATACGCCGCCGACCTGCTAGACAAGTTGCTTCGCTTTCAACCACTAGGTCCACTTACCGGCGAAGACTCGGAGTGGAATGATGTTGCCGAACAGAATGGTGGTATATTGTGGCAGAATAACCGATGCTCCCATGTATTCAAGGATCCGAATGGAGCCTATGATATCAATGGTATTATTTTTTACGATGATATTCCACAACAAGATGGGTCGTTTAATAGATCATGTTTCACTTGTTTCGAGAGTCGAGTTCCGGTGACATTTCCATACACACCCAAGTCAACATATAAGCCAAGAGAGAAACAAGAATCCTGATAAGTATAATCCGCATAGAAACATGGACAGAAACAGTAAACGGTAGAGATACCAAACGGATATAGAAGAGGAATGAAATGAGCAACGACGGAAATAAAACACTCCCAAGCATCTATCAGCAATACATTGCGCAAAGTAGATATGCGCGATATCGCGACGATTTAGGTCGCCGGGAAACTTGGGTGGAGGTCGTTGACAGATACATCAACCACTTCAAGAAGTTCACCGACAACAACAAGAAGATTCCGTGGGAGGATCTTCGGCAAGGAATCCTGAATTTGGAAGCAATGCCTTCCATGCGAGCCTTGATGACCGCAGGACCGGCACTAGAGAAGGATCAGGTCGCAGGCTACAATTGTTCATACGCAGTCATCGACAACCCCAAGGTGTTCGATGAAATCATGTATATCCTTTGCTGTGGCACAGGTGTCGGCTATTCGGTCGAATCCCGCTACACAAATAAGCTACCGGAGATTCCAGATGAAATCCACGAAACAGAAACCACCATTGTCGTCCGAGACTCCAAAATCGGTTGGGCAACAGCTTACCGAGAATTCATTTCTCTTCTATATTCTGGTAAGCTTGCTAGATACGATGTATCAAAAGTGCGCAAGGCTGGTTCGCGGCTCAAGACCTTCGGAGGACGAGCCTCGGGACCAGAACCGCTAGTAGACTTGTTTGAGTTCACCCGCAAGATTTTCGACAAGGCGCGTGGGCGTAAGCTGACCACCCTAGAGTGTTCCGATCTTGTCTGTAAGATCGCGGATATCGTAGTGGTGGGTGGCGTTCGCCGCTCCGCATTGATCTGTCTCTCCGACCTGAATGATGACTACTTGAGAAACGCGAAGTCTGGTCAGTGGTGGGTGTCTGATCCACACAGGCAGCTTGCGAATATCTCCGCAGTGTACGAGCGCAAGCCATCCATGGACACGTTCATGCGCGAATGGGTCGCACTCTACAATTCGAAGTCAGGCGAACGTGGCATCTTCTCCCGCGCAGCATCACAGGCTGTCGCAGCGAAATACGGCAGGCGCGACGAGGGTATTGAATACGGTACGAATCCTTGCTCTGAAATCATCCTGCGTCCTGACCAGTTCTGTAACCTGAGTGAAGTAGTGGTTCGTGATGAAGATAATCTCGCATCACTCATGCACAAGGTAACGATGGCTACGATCCTTGGCACACTCCAAGCAACACAAACCAATTTCCGTTATCTCTCTAAGCGATGGAAGAACAACACCGAAGAGGAAGCCCTCTTGGGTGTTTCGCTTACTGGCATCATGGATAACCCATTGACCAACAATAGTGGATACGGTCCCGGTGGTGATAATGGTTCTCTTCAAGGACTTTTGATTGAGTTACGTGAGTGTGCCGTCAAGGTCAACAAGATGTACGCGAAGATCCTCGGCATCAATCCCGCAGCAGCCATCACTTGCGTCAAGCCATCAGGCACCGTGTCGCAGTTGGTGGACTCGGCATCAGGCATCCATCCGCGTTACTCACACTACTACATTCGTCGTGTCCGTGGCGACAAGAAAGATCCGCTCGCAGAGTTCATGGTTTCCCATGGCTATGTTGCGGAAGAGGATTTCTATGGCGCAGCCCGTTGGGTGTTTGGTTTCCCACAGAAGGCACCGGAGAATGCCATCGTCACAAATGATGTAACGGCTATCCAGCAGCTAGAACTGTGGAAGGTCTATCAGGAACATTGGTGTGAACACAAGCCATCCATCACGGTCTATGTGGGTGATGATGAATGGATGGAAGTAGGCGCATGGGTCTACAAGAACATTGACACGCTATCCGGCGTATCGTTCCTCCCGCGTGATACTGGCACCTATCGTCAGGCACCGTATGAGGAAATCACAAAGGAACAGTATGAGGCGATGCTCTCCACACAGAACCTAGATATAGACTGGACGCAGTTCAAGGAAGAGACTGACAACACAGAGGGCGCACAGCAACTCGCTTGTTCCGCATCTGGCGGGTGTGAAATCTAATTGAGGTAGTTCGCTATGAATTTTGTGACTAAAGCCTTGAATGCCGGTGGTTCGATCCATCCGCTACTCATTCCAAGCACCCTTGGAACCAACGGCACCGGATTGTTCAATCCATCCATCTACAAAGATGGAGAGGATATTCTGGTGAATGTTCGTCATTGCCAATATACGATCTATCATGCCGAGAAGCGTAGATTTGAACACCAGTGGGGTCCGTTGTGCTATCTGTGTCCTGAGAACGACCTGACACTCACCACCACCAATTTCCTGTGTAGGATAGATCCCAAGACGCTAGAGATAACATCCAGATACAAGGTGGATACCTCTATGCTGGATCAGAAACCGATTTGGGAATTCGTCGGGCTGGAAGATGTTCGCCTGTTCCGTTGGGATGGTAAACTCTACTACTGTGGTGTTCGTCGTGACACTACGATCAATGGCGTCGGACGAATGGAACTCTCCGAGATTCAATTGGATTGGGGTGGTGCGAAAGAAATTTCCCGCTGGCGCATCCCGGCTCCCGGCAAGGATGATTCCTATTGCGAGAAGAATTGGGTGCCTATCATCGACAAGCCATTCCATTTTGTGAAGTGGAGCAACCCGACAGAAATCGTAAAGGTAGATCCCGAAGCCAAGACCTGTGAAACAGTGTTCTTGGGAACTCATGTGCCGAAGGACTACGACTATCGCGGCGGCAGTCAGATCATTCCTTTCGGTGATAAGCATATCGCACTCTCACACCTTCTTACTCGTTTCGACAAGAGCGAAGCAGGCAGGAAAGACGCACAGTATCGTCACGCATTCATCGTGTGGGATAAGGATTGGAATGTCCTGAAGTATAGCGAAATCTTCTCGTTCATGGATGCCGAGATTGAATTCTGTTGCGGCATGACCGAACACAACGGCAACTACCTGATCACCTTTGGGTTTCAGGACAATGCCGCGTATCTACTCAATGTCCCCAAGAAAGTGATCGAAGAATATGTCAATGAATAAGCTTTTGGAAGAAATGAGTCCGATGGATATTGTCCTACAGGGTAAGTGTAGTCTGGAAACGGAAACGATTGCCCAAGCCTATCTAAGACTTCCGTTCGTTAATCGTATCATCGTGTCGTGTTGGAAGGATGATCCTTTCTTCACCGGACTCTTGAACGAGCGTATCCTGTTGGTGCGCAATTCGTATCCAGAGTATCCGGCGTTCAGCGGCACCGATAATCGGAACCTTCAGATCAAAACTTCATCGGAAGGACTCAAGCATGTCTCTACGAAGTTCGCAGCTAAGATGCGTTCCGATCAGTTGTATGACTTGAACAGCATGATGCGCATGTTCGCCTACTTCAAGGCGAACTATGCGAACAGAATCTTTGTCGCTGGCATGTATCCAAATCTATTGTTTCATCCGAGGGATCACATCTTTTGGGGAGAGACAGAAAATCTGCGACTCCTGTTCAATGTCCCGCTGGAAGTGAATGGTTTTCAGGATACACACCAGTTGAAGAAGGAAGAACTATTTGGTCATTACCATGAATTTGTTCGCAGCGAAACCTACATTGCGGCAAGGTATATCGCACACTTTGAACCAGAAGTGCGAACCTTCCTAGATCGTGAAAAAGACTATCTCTATGACAAGGCTCCACATTGGGATACGGCGAAGGAAGCGAGCGACCGATTGACCAGTAAATATTTTACAACCTTTCCGCGTGGTGGTATTGATCTTGCGTGGAAGAGTAAAGGTTGGACCCAATACCCATATGATGATCAGCACAATGGGTATGGTGAATGTTGGGCTGAAAACTTTGGAGAAGAAATAACCTTTGTGGATTCCGATAATACACTCAACAAGGCAATCGCCGCCTACGCAAAGGACACCGAGAATCCCAAGATCAGCTACGAAGTCGCATTGATCTACGATTCACTGTCTCAGACGGCTGCGGCTATCTCATTCTTCTTGCGTTGTGCCGAAAGAACGACTGACAACAATCTCGCATATGAGTGTCTGTTGCGTATTGCTCTGTGTTTCGAGCGTCAGGGTGGGCGCAACAATACCGTGCGCGGCATCCTACAGCAAGCACTCGTCCTGCTCCCAAGACGACCAGAAGCCTACTTCCTGCTTGCCAGATTCCATGAGAGAACCGGCGACCATGTAAACGGTTACACATACGCCGAATTGGGTCTTCAGTTTGCCGACGACAACCAGATTCCTCTACTGAATTCGGTAGAGTATCCCGGCAAGTATGGACTGATCTTTGAGAAGTCTGTGTCGGCATGGTGGTGGGGTAGACCGACCGAATGCCGGAAGCTCCTCCACAGGCTCAAGAGCGAATACAAGATGGATGAAAATCATGTCGAAGCGGTGAATCGTAACATAGCACGGATAGGAAACAGATGAGCGAAGCTCAAGAATTCGGTGAGGATTGGTTTACCTATCGTTTGTCGTTTTGGCGAACGATGGTCGAATCATTCAAACCATTGCGTATCCTTGAGGTAGGTAGCTATGAAGGTAGGTCTGCTTGCTTCATGATCGACAATTGCTCTGAATTTGGTGTGGTGGAAATCTGTTGTATTGACACATGGAGGGGTGGTGCTGAACACGCGACACACGATTTCAAGCTGGTTGAGTCTAAGTTTGATCAGAATGTATCAATCTCAATTGCCAAAGCCAAGAACACTGTTCATCTATACAAGCGAAAGGGGTTGTCTTCGGTAGAACTATCGCGGTTGATAGCCGATCAAGTGAAGAAATTCGATTTCATCTACATCGACGGCTCCCACATAGCATCTGATGTATTCTTCGACGCCGCCGCAGCATTTCAACTACTGAAAGTTGGTGGGGTTTTGGTATTCGATGACTATCGTGCGAATCACACTCCCGAATTGGCTCACGAATTTCCAAAACTGGCGATTGATGCTTTCATCATCGTCCATGAGAATAAAATGTCTCCAATATCTTTCACTTGTCCCGAAGCAAACGAAAACACAGATGAAAACGGCATAGTAAAACCCGGTGCGATGTATCAACTTTATCTTGAGAAAATTGGAGATTGACATGGACGACTGGTTTGAATTCAGACCCAACGATGAATATTCTACTCGCGAGATTTCCGAGGAGATTTTCAAGAACCATATCTATGAGAAGCACTATGCGGTGAAAGAGGGTGATGTTGTGTTGGATATCGGTGCGAATGTCGGAGCATTCACCTACAGCATTCTTCACAAAAATCCTTCTAGGGTTGTCGCGGTGGAACCTTCCAATGCGATGTTTGCTAGCCTAGAACATAACTGCGGTCATCATCCGGCTGTGAGGCTGGAATGTGCGGCGATAGACGACTTCACAATGAATTCGATAGATATCCCGAAGAAGGCATTCATCTTCTGGAATCAAGGTGGCAAGTATAACACGATCACATTCGAAAGACTGCTCTACAACCATAACATCACCCATGTTGACCTGATGAAGTTCGATTGTGAAGGTGGAGAGTTCTCTATCTTCACCGAAGAGAATCGTGAATTCATCCAGAAGAACATCAAGAACCTTGCTGGTGAGTGGCACTTCTCCGAAATGGAGAATGCTGCGGAAAGGTTCTTCACATTCAGGGACAGGTTCCTCAAGGGACATGAACACCATGTCTATGAGCGGGACGGTAAGGAAGTCACCGGCTGGATCTTCGATGACATATACATCCGTGGATTCATGAAGTGGTTCAATCAGCACAACGCTCAACTACTGGTCTATTTGAGGAACTGAGATGGAAAAGATTTACACACCTATCCCTGTCATGGGAACCTTGATTGTCGATGGTGTCGATTGGCTCCGTCGCCTGATCGACAGTGTGGATTATCCAGTGACGGAATTCGTGATCTTCAACCACAACGGTCGTGGAAAGATAGACGCCCTGCTGGAAGGATTGGTCAAGCGACCACATCCCTTCATCGAAAAGCTGCGTGTCGTCCACATGCCTGCGAACATGGGTTGTCCCGCAGGCTGGAACAACATCATCAAGTCCTACATCATGGCACCCTATTGGTTCATCGTGTCTCACGATATCGCATTCACTCCCGGCTTGTTGAAGGATATGGTTGCGAAGACCATCTTCCAGCCATCAGTCGGAATGGTTCACATCACAGTCTCGGATCGTTGCTTTGGATCCTATGAAGCATTCATCATCAAGGATTGGGTGGTCGCCAAGTATGGTTTGTTTGACGAAAATTTCTACCCGGCATATCAGGAAGATGTGGACTACATCCTTCGTTCCTATGGCGTGCGGTGGGATGCTAGCTCACTTCCCTATATTCATGGGGATGGCGGTCGAACGATAGAGGTCGAACCAACCATAACAAGCGACAAAGTGAACGAGAACAGGATCAAGAACGAGAACTACCTTCTAAGACGGTGGGGTGGTGACTGGAATAAGACCTACATTGCCATCGACAATGGCTATATACCATACGATCTAGAGTTTTGTCGCAGCAAACATTTCGGATTTTGAGAGGAGAACATCAATGGCTGAAATCGAACGCAGTATGTTTTGTGAGAATTGTGGTGGTTCCTGCCGTCTGATCTATGACAAGGACGAGGTTCGCTATCATGCGGAGAACTGCCCGTTCTGTGGTGAGATTGTCGGAACGATAACCGACGAATTCACCGAAGACGAAGAAGAAGACGAGGATGTAGATTACGACGAAGACGACGATGAAAACGATAGTTGGAATTGACTATTCCCTATCTTGTCCTTGTGTCTGTGTAGCTAATACAAAAGAATTTGGAGACTGCTACTTCTACTTTCTAAGTGATGTTAAACGGAACCACGGCAAGGCAGGCAACATCTTGGGTGATCCCCACGATGAATACCTTTGCGACCAGCAACGGTATGAGAACATTGCGTCATGGGTGATCAACATCGTTGCTCCGCTTGAGGATCCATACATCCTGATTGAAGACTATGCCTTTGCCGCCAAGGGTCGAGTCTTCAATCTGGCTGAGAACTGTGGGTTGCTCAAGTATCTGCTATATAAGGACGGGTTTCGATTTGCGACTGTCGCTCCCTCGGTGATCAAGAAGCACGCCACCGGAAAAGGCAACGCGAACAAGCAAGCCATGTATGAAGCATTTTTCGCACTGACTGGAATTGATATGATTAGCGTCTACGGTAGCAAATCACAGAAGCTAGATTCTCCCGTAACCGACATAGTGGACGCCTACTATTTGACTCGTTACATGTTCGATAGTATCGCCACTAATAATACGGAGAAACTAGACCGTGGAACAAACAAAGCACATACCCCTAAGCCAAAAGGAAGAGGATCAATTGATACTGAATTGTGATGCTGTAGTGTGGATGAGTTATCAGAAAGAAGATGAGATTCATACGAAGATGACCTTTTTCTGTATGCCCAACAAGGTGAAACCCAAGAACGAAATGGGTTTCCTCTACAAGATCATTATGTTCCAGTCACCAGAAGATGCCAATATTGGTATGTTCGAAGCCATCTTGGGCGACCCGAAAGGCTATGTCGAGCGACTCGGTAGGCTAGGCTATCACGGACTCATGTTCAAAGATAAGGTCAAGGGTAAGAAAGTCCTGAACGAAATGATCACTAAGATGCTAACGAATTGGGGGTTCACAGAACCTCAAGCCAAGAAAGCGATGAAGATGTTCCCAAAGAGAACCATATGAAAACATACTTGATTACCGGTGGCGCAGGATTTCTCGGCAGTCACCTTGCGCGAAGATTGCTAGATGGTGGAGATAGGGTTGTCGTATTGGACAACCTATCGTCTTCTGACGGCACCAACATTGACGGGATGTTAGGTGATAAGAATTTCCACTATCACTTCCATGATGTAAGAAGTCCGTTTGACGGCATAATGGATCAATATGACCTAGACGGCATATTCAATCTTGCCTGTCCCGCCTCACCACCGTTCTATCAGAACATGCCGATTGAGACAACATTGACTTGTGTATTAGGAGCTTACAATGCGCTGGAACTCGCAACTGAAAGACACTGCCGGATTCTTCAAACGTCAACTTCGGAGGTTTACGGTGATCCAGAGATATCGCCGCAACCTGAGACATACAGAGGCAAGGTCAATTGCTTTGGACCGCGAGCGTGTTACGATGAAGGTAAACGCGCAGCCGAAGCTCTCTTCTATGACTACCAGAAACAAAATCAAACAGATATTCGTGTGGTTCGCATATTCAACACTTATGGTCCTAATATGCTTGCTAATGATGGTCGTGTGGTAAGCAACTTCATCATACAAGGACTGAGGGGTGATCCTCTTACAATCTACGGCAACGGGAAACAGACAAGATCATTCGGTTATGTTTCCGACACGATTGATGGAATCATGGCTGTCTGGAATTCAGATTACACTTCGCCGGTCAATATCGGCAACGATTACGAATACACAATGGAACAACTTGCTGAAGTTGTAATTGAACTTACAGGTAAGAAGTCGATTTGGGTCTATAGGAACCTTCCGGCAGACGATCCGCTCCAACGCCGCCCCGACATTACCCTAGCGAAATCATTGGGTTGGATTGGACCGACGATTCCACTTGACAGAGGACTAGGTTATACGATACAATACTTCTTGAAAAGGGCATTAACCAACCCTCGGAGATAACATGAAGTATGATTACAATGAATTGATCACGAAGCTACAAAATGCTGTCGTGACTGTGACCTTCAACAAGGTCGATGGAACTGAGCGTGTGATGAAGTGCACGCTTCAAACGCATTTCCTTCCCGAAGAGCATCGTGGCAAGGGTCCGATGTTGACCGAGACAACTCCACTCACGGTCGCAGTGTGGGATGTGGAAGCCCACGGTTGGCGTTCGTTCCGATTCGACAACGTAACCAGCGTAGCGTAACATGGCTGTAAAGCGTAAGATCAAGCGTCAGGTGGTCAACACTGGCGGCGAACCGGTCTGGACTTCAAAAGTCGCACCGGAGCGCGTCGATATCATCGAGGCACTCAACTGGTATAATGTCGAGCGCGATGAAAAGGATGCCGCGAAGTATCTCAAGACTTCCCCTGCGATTGCGAAAGGATTCATGACTCTCGCATGGACGAAGCGCATGATCGAACATGGTTTTACGCTACCGACAGCCGAAGCTGCGACCTACATTGACAAGACCCTAGACTTCCAGAAAGCCAGCAAGTCGAATCTCAGGATCACTGACATTTCGATGGACAACGTGATTTCCATTGCTCAACGAGTAAAGGATAAATCCGAAGCCATCATAGGCGAAATGGAAGGTCTGGTTGACGAGTACGGCATCCGTGGCAAATACACCGACCTCAATGCGTATCAGTGGATGGTCGATAACAATGTCAAGCCAATCCATGCTAATCGCATTGCCGAATATTTCGGTGAACGCGCCCTAGAGCCGATTGCGGCTGCGGAAGGCAAGGCACCGATGGCAGAGGCGTATGCGTCTTACGGCAAGGCTCGCCTGATGAACCTGATCCAGACCTTTGTGGTCATCGTCAAGGATGCGCGTCGGCTGGCTCACCAGACTAAGACCGCACGCAAGCCGCGCAAGAAAAAGCCGGTGTCGTTTGAGAAGCGTGTAGCCAAGCTGAAGTTCTTGACTCGCGACGACAAACTCAAAATTCAGTCTATGGATCCGGTGCGAATCATTGGCGCGAATCAGTTGTGGATTTACAACACAAAGACCCGCAAGTTGGGTGTCTACAACGCATCCGACTCTTCTGGTCTGAGTGTCAAGGGATCCTGTATCAAGGATTTCGGAAGTGACAGCATTTCGAAGAATTTACGCAAGCCGGAGAAAACCCTGCCGTTGGTGGTAGATGGCGGCAAGATCGCACTGAGAAAGGTGCTGGATGGCATCAATTCGAAGCCGATCAAGCTTACCGGTAGAATCAACAAGGACACCCTGCTGATCAGAGTTTCCTAAATAGATCAGTTCCAACTCTTCCACAAACATGAGGGGTGTTTGAATGCTAAAGGTTACTAGCAGTCACATAAAGGCAACTGATCGCGCCCTTCTAAAACGATTCGCAAGCTATGTGTTGGGTCGTTTTGTGCGGCGCGGAATTCTACGCAAGACCATTATTATTCTCAAGGTCGTAAGACCCGAAGAACTAACTGAGCGAGAAGCGGTTCATGACCTACGCAAGTTCAAGGCGTGGGTTATCAATGACGGGATGGATGGTGATCGTAGAAAGTTCACGGTCATCCTGAATGTCGGTCGCTACAACAAGCGAGCGATTTTGCCATGGGTTCGCCTTAAGAACATCATGCTGGATGTGGGTCATGAAATGGTTCACATCAAGCAATACTTGAATGGTGAACTGTTTGATTACGCATCTGGAAATGTTCGTTACAAAGGTGAACTATTTCCGGCTAACCTAGAGGATGCCGAAGAAGCTTATTTTGATTCGCCGTGGGAGATTGAAGCCTACGGCAGAGAATATGGATTGTATCGTATGTTCGCAGAAAAACTAAAAGCAGAAGCGAAGATTCTTAAATGAGTCCCGCCATTCCTCTCGCTCGCGGCGAGAAACTACTGACTTTCAAAAACAAGATCAATGGAATCATCTACTATTCCACGAATCGCTATAAGCCCATATTCCATGAAGGGCAGGAAATGTTACCTGTATTCCAACGTGCCGCGCCCCCGAATGCGCGGCATTTGCTTTTAGTGGCGAAGAGCGCACTAGAGCGTCAATTTCCAGCCCACAGGACGCCACAGAGGGCGCACAGGCGACCGACCCTCGGCTACCCTACCGGGGCAGCGTCAAAACGCGCCTAGAGGCTCTCAGGCGGTCCTAGACCCCATCCGTAAGTCCTTGATTCTAAAGGGCTTATTTTGCATAGATACAGCTCTCGTAAGTCCTTGATTTCCTCTAGGTTATTGCGCTTGCTTATTTCTATGAGATTCGGTATGATTAGAGTATGGACATTCTCTTGTATTTCCTCTCGCATGTTTTGGTGGCTTTCGTTTTGATTGGCACCTTACGATTCATTCTTGATTGGGCGTCGGAATAACATCATGTCACGAACGATTCGCAACAAACTCAAAGGTCGCGGTAAGGCTCGCGACGGTGATGATTTGCGTCCGTCGCGAGCCTGCCGTCATAATGGCACCTGTCCCTATTGCGCCAATGGGCGCACCCATTCAAACCGTCGTCGCATCCCGGCACAGGAATAATCATGGCTAGCAAATACGCGAAGTTCGAATATCACGGTGGTCCGTATGATCGCGGCTCGGCAGACTCATGGTATAGTCGCCCGAAGGATCCGCACAAGTATCCGACTGGCACACTGAATTGCCCGAAGGTCACTGATCTGACTCCCGAAGAGTTGGAAGCCTATCACGCCGGATATGACGATCAGGAAGCGACCGGCGACCATAAGGATTGGGGTTGATCGTGACGACTCTCGCTCCACCTAGCGTCGGCGCAGTTGTTCGCGTCAAGACTCGGCACCAGAATACCTATTACTTGGACGCCGACACGATTCCTTTCGTAGAAAAGATTTACGAGGGAACGGTCCTGCCGTCTGATAATTTCGACAAGCTGAATTCGTTCTGTATGTCGGGCGACGAAAAGATTCGCGTCCGCAATATCGCAATGGAAAATGTAGTCTCTATCGACTACATCATGGGCAAAGCGGCAAAGCCGCAAGTGGTCCGCAAGTTCCATGTCAAGTCTTCGAAAGGCGACAAGGAATATGTGGTAGAGGTTGTGGGCGACAAGATTCGTTGCTCTTGCCCCGGTCATATCTACAATCGTAAATGTAAGCACGCCGACGCCGTGCGGGAGAAAATCAAGTGAGTGAAATCAAAATCAAGCCACGGTCGAGCATGGGTGGCATTGCCGTCATCTTTTGGGTCGCGGGTGTAGTTCTCGCACAAGGATTCTGGTCAACCTTTTTCGCATTCCTGATTCCGTTTTGGGGCTGGTATGTCGCAATTCGGTATCTGTTGATTCACTTCGGGATTCTGGTATGAGCGAATATAAGACAATCTCGGCAGATGTTGAAGTCTGCCTAGACGAGTGGACCGAAGAAGAACTCATAGAGTATCTTGATTCGTTGGGTTATACCCTAGCAACGCCAGAAGATATAGATTGGTTGGCGCAACTTGCTGATGCCAAATTCTACAATCATCCCGAAAAGTTCGATGAACTGTTTTCGGAATATGTCTATCAGAAACTCGGTAGAGTTGTGTGAAAATCACAGTAGTATCTGACATTCACCTTGAGTTCGACAAGAACCCAACGGTGAAGCTAGCCGGTGGCGACATTCTGTTGCTAGCCGGTGATATTGTTGTTGCCAAGCCTCTTACGATCAAGCGAACGGACAAGGATGCGCGGAAGCTGCGTAGAATCGCGGATCCGTTTTTCATCGAAGAGTGTGGCAAGTTTGCCAAGGTGTTCTACATCATGGGCAACCATGAGCATTACAACAACATCTTCGACTACACCCTGCCGATTCTTCGCGAATATCTTGAAGATATCAAGGTCACGAATGTCACGATTCTCGACAAGGAATTTGTCGATTTGAATGACGAGTGGCAGCTATTCGGTGGCACCCTCTGGACCGATTACAATAACAACGATTGGTTCGCACGGCACAACGCTCAGAATCAAATGAGCGACCACCAGATTATCAAGAAACTCAAGCCGGTGAACAATCCGTATGGTGAACCATTCGGGCGGTTCCTGCCGACAGATGCGTTCGATGAACACAAGCTTACGCTCAAGGCTCTTGAGGAAGATATCTACGACTACAAGAGAATCGACAGACCGACAATCGTAATGACTCACCATGCGCCGACTGCGCAGAGTGTTCATCCGCGATTCGGCACCGATCTTCTTAATTACGCTTACTTCACCAATCTTGAGGACACGATCCTAGATCATCCGAATATCAAGTTTTGGTTCCATGGTCATACGCATGACAACCATGAGTATGCCGTAGGCGATAATTGTCGGGTTATCTGTAATCCGAGAGGCTACGCAGGGTATGAAGAGAATCCAATCTTCGATCCTGCGTTTACGGTGGAGATTTGAAATGGCGAGAAAGGTCAAAGCATCACTTGCAGAAGCGGATAGTGTTGTCTATGCAGTATTGTGTCCCGGTAAAGGGTTTCTCAAGATGCTGTATGGTGGCTTTGTATTCCATGATCCGCTACCGCGAGCAAGTGGATGCTATGTTACATATGAAGCAGCCGATGCTCGCCGTGCCGAAGCACTGGAAAAGACATATGCTGAGTGGCAGTATTGCCTAAGAACTAATGCTTCCGAATTTAGTACGAAATGGCGTCGAGAGAACTACGATGATGCCATAAAAGCGCGAGTTGTGAAAATCACTTGGGATTGATTAGACCTATCCTTTGTGTTATACTGTAGTCTGGTTTAATAGGAGAATACTCTAATGAGTCTTAGAAGTCGTTATGTTACCGCGACAACAAATTCTCGCGGTGAAATAGTTGCCGAGGTTGTCAACATTGTCGCAGTTGTGCGCGATGTTGCTATCTTCTTCGGTGCGTTGATTCTTATCGCATGGTTGAATCCGTTCAACACCGTGCCGACCGGAACGCGAGGCGTGGTCACTCAGTTCGGTAAGATCGTCCAGATCGAAGGCGAAGGTCTTACGCTTCTTCCGCCATGGAAGAAACTGGCAATCTTCAACATCCGCGCAGAGCAGGCTGATATCGACAAGGCGAACGGAGCAACATCCGATACGCAGCCGGTATTCGTTGACCTCACGGT